>JAEEGH010005179.1_pt1 | contig 32925 bp, 31 predicted proteins | sample 9134181 | NCBI WGS metagenome assembly JAEEGH01 (sample SAMN16246544, study PRJNA631951) | gut metagenome | biome: gut microbiome; feature: rumen; material: DP-attached | host: Bos | place: Iran: Karaj | collected 2018-10
GTTTTTTCTTCTCGCTCTTATCAAGAAGCCCCGACACGGCCTGCCAAATCAAAACCGTCATCAGGATAAGGCATATGATATTTCCGATGTAATCCTGTTTCTGCATGTAAAGGACGGCCATTCCCACGGTAAATGCGGGAACCGGCCAAAGCACGGGGCTTTCCTTTCTTTTGTCCCGCTCTCCCCTTACTTCAACGAGAAGCAGAATAAAGAAAAGGTATGACGCGTACCAGCTTAAGTACGGGATATAAGAATATTCCGGGATATGGCCGTGAACCACCACGAAGATCTGCCAGTAAAGATCGCCGAGGAAATATATGAAGGCGGTAAAAAAGAGCATAACCCAAGCGCGTTTCTTGGTGGCCAGGGCTCTCATAACCGATATTATCACGCAAATAAGCGTCGCTATGAGCTGAATAACGGTATCGATGCTTTCGATGTTAAATAAGTCCATCACTGCTTCTCCCGAGGGTGCTTATCTCCGTCGCCCATTCTCTTCAGACGGAAGGCGAAAATCGTGACAGATATACCCAGCAAAAATGCGATAACTGCAATCACGATATATCCGATGACCCGGCTGTCCGAAAAAATGCTGGCGCTCATGATGTTTGAAGCAGTCTCGGAATCTATAAGTCCCACGTAACGGGGCATTGCAAGAGCCATCAGTATGACGAGTACCAGACCTGCTGCCAGGCTTGCAACCTGCAGTATGGTATTTCGGCGAATCCTGTATGTATTCTCTATTTCGTCGGCTCTTTTATGAAGAGCTGCCAGTCTTTCCTCATTGGTTCGCATATGCGACTCCTTCCTTTGACAATTCCTGCCGCATCCGGTCCTTACCCCTTTGGATAAGCCTGTCGATGCGTTTATTTGAAACCTTCATGATCCTTGCTGCATCGGAATAGCTTAAGCCTGAAGCGTAAACCAGCCACAGGGCTTCTTTAAGTTCCGGTTCGATGTTCTCAAGGCAAAGGTGCAAAAGCTTATACTCTTCTTTGTCAAGAATCTCCTGCTCGGGGCCGGCGGATTCGGTCGGCCGGGGGGCTCCCGGGATTCCTCTGCCCGAAGCTATCTCGGCCTCAATCAAAGACCTCGATTCTTCTTCCATACTGTCGAGACTGAAAGTTTCCATTCGACTCTTTCTGATATGGAATCTGGTGGCGAAATTACGGGCCGTCTTGTAAAGATATGCCTTGAAGCCTCCGTCCCTGATGGAGGGCTTCTTTGCCATGATTCTGGCGAAGACTTCTATCATCAGATCTTCCGCGTCCTGAAGGTTATGAACATACCCGTTCAAATAAACCGTAAGGGCATCGCCGTAGCGTATCATCAGTTCGTCGTAGGAGGCGCCGTCACCCGCCAGATATAAGTTGTACAGTTCAAAATCAGTTTTCATGTTCATTTCAAAATGTTGCGATGCTAAATGAGTGCAGTACTGAAATAACGCTCCGCGCGGTCGGCCAAAATGGTCGCAATGACCTTTTCTTTGCCATATTTAAGTGCCATCTGCTCTGCGGCCCAGACATTGGCACCCGATGACGTACCTACAAGAAGCCCCTGAACCCTTGCAAGTTCACGGGCTGTGTTTATTGCATCATCATCCGAGACTTCAACTATGTCCGTAATGATGGAAGTGTCAAGAATATCCGGAATAAAACCGTCGCCGATCCCCTGTATCTGATGAAGACCCGGCTCGTCTCCCAGGAGCGCCGACACATTCTTGGGCTCCACAGCCACGATCTTGCATTCGGGATTTCTTTCAAGAAGGTATTTGGCTACACCCTGCAACGTCCCTCCGCTGCCTATACCGGATACATAGATATCTATCTTCTTACCCAGCTGCTCCGTAAGTTCCACTGCAGTGGTCCGGTAATGCATATCCGGATTGGCAGGATTCCGAAACTGCTGGGGAACGAAATATTCATCGGAGCTGCTCGCGATCTCAAGAGCCTTGTCAACGGACCCGCCGATGCTCAGCTTGGGGTCGGTAAGGACCAGTTCCGCGCCAAGGGCACGGATGATCTTCTTGCGCTCTTCACTCATGTTTTCCGGCATAACTATTATAACCTTATAACCCTTGCGGATTCCGCAAAGAGCAAGACCTATGCCGGTATTTCCCGAAGTGGGTTCTATAATGGTCATACCGGGTCTTAACTTTCCGTCCTTCTCGGCCTGCTCTATCATGTTAAGGGCTATCCTGTCCTTGATGCTGCCTCCGGGATTTAAGAATTCCGCCTTGGCGTATATTTTAAGCCCCGTAGTCTTTTCAAGACTGATCAGCGGTGTGTTGCCTATAAGATCCAGTACATTGGTGTAATACATTTCATTCCCCTTTTCGGTTTCTTTTAAAATTTTTAATATTATATCACATTATTCTTCTGAGAAACCGGTTTTCCATTGATATCTGTCGAGGTCGACTTTTCCGTCAATAACCGTGATCCCTTCGGCTTCCAGCATTTTCGCCTGTGCTCCCGGCCCGCCGAAGGCAAATTCACCGGCTGTTTCACCCTTCGCATTCACAACACGGAAACAGGGGATATTTTCAGGATCCGGGTTCTTGTGAAGCGCGTTGCCGACTGCCCTGGCCATCTTCTTATCTCCGGCCATCTCCGCGACCTGCGAATATGTGGCCACATGGCCGTATGGTATTTTCTTCACCGCTTCGTATATCCTCTTTGAAGGGCAATCGCTTATCAGATCATAGATCTCGGCTATCATGATCCTGATATCTTTATCCGGAATGCTGCCATCCAGAATGATCGTATTCCAGTGGTCCTTGTTCTGATGATATCCCGGAATGACCGACTTATGAAGTTTGCGCCAAAAGAAAGCCTTCTCCGGATCAACTTTCACATTCAGGTTAATATATCCGTCCTTTTCATATGTCCACAGAAACGCTTTCTTGTTTCCTTTGTATCTTACCAATTGCCAGTTCATATCATGAAACGGCGCTTCCCGGTATGTGTCAGGAAAGGTAAGACCGTATTTTAATGCTTCTTCTCTGGTTTTCATACTCTCTCAAAATTCTTCTCAGAATCCTTTGTCCTGTAATTATCCCCTGTATTAATTGCATATATATTATCAAAAAAATATGCAGATAAACAACTGCTATCTGCATATTTACATTCGGATATTATGCACTTATTGCACCACTTTTTCGTGTCATCATAGATTCGTCGTTATACCATGTCAGATCTCTTTCCGTTTTCCTCCAAAATCCGCAACGCTTCTTCATAGTCCTGACCGAGAATTTCCTGCACTTTCTGAAATTCATATTTCTCATGAAGCCTTGTCTGAACTTTTAGAAATTCTTTCTTTCCATATTTCCTGATATACAAACACTGCGCCTTTGCGGCACTTGCTCCGTCATTTGTCGGCACGAAGAATCCTTTATCACATACTTCAAGCTCACTACATTCGTAACATCCGTCTATATTCTTTTCATTACAACACTTTACATTCGGGCATATCCTGCCTTCGGAACATGTGGCAAAAGAGCATACATTATACTCTGTTCTGCAGCCTCCACACCACTCACCAAGGAAACAATGCTCACAGGACAATCCGCAGACTGCTACAGGATCCACTCCCTTTCGTGCGATTTTGCAAAGCCGGTTCTTTATCCGCTGCATCGCTTCTATATGCATGATCCAGTGGCGGGAAAACGGCATCTGAATGAGGCCCTTTATATCCTTACCGCACCAGTAATCGATCAGCCAGAATGCATTTTCATCCTCGCTGACACATTTACTCTCCATCAGCTTCCGTTTCGTTTCTTGCGTAAATTTTCGTTTCAGTTCTTTGTACTGCAATTGCGATAAGATCCGGTCACTTGATTCTTTTACGGCTTTCGCATAGAGGTAGAGCTCCTGCACATTCAGCTTCCTCGAGAACCGGGCGATTTCTTCACCCTCAAGTTCATTCCCGGTCGTAATGATCGGAGACGCGATCTTGCTTCGTTGATCATCCCGAAACAATATCTGCTCATCCCCTGCGATCATCTCATGTGCTACGATATCCTCTATCCGGAAGATATGCCAAATAGAATATGCAAGCGTCTTGCTGTGGTATCCCTTTGCACCTGCAAATGGCATTTGGTAAAAGGCCTTCTCAGGATACCCTTCTACGATCCAGGTGATCTGTTGAAACAATTCTCCCCGGAATTCGATCAGTTTTTCAATGGCTTCATCAAAAGTGGATTCTTTTGACAAAAGCCTCTGTATTTCCTTATTCTTTTCTGACCAATCCTTATCCATAAGCTTATTCCTTTTTTTCTCCGAATCTTTGATTCTATAGTAATCCTCTGCATCCATTCCAATTTGAATATAATCAATTATTGAATGTCGGTGTCTTTGTATCCCTTAGACCTAAGTAGCGTGTATTTACCCGGAAATACTTCTTTACAGATTGCCAGTTCCATTTCCTGTCTATGAAAAAAATGCTTAAGCATATCCTCTTCACCCGCCAATCCGTTTTGTTTTGCATATGGCGATTCATTGAAATATCCGAGCATCAGTGGAAACCACAGCTCCCGCCCTTGATCATCCGAGCGCTCTTTCCTGATCACATCGATATTGGATCGGATATCTTCGCTCAAAAGATATGCGATATGATAGTCCCGTCTGCCCAGAACGTTTTTGATCTCTCTGTAAAATGCAATGATCTCTGCGTCGGACGCATTTTGAAACAGGATCATGTCCTCTACGATATTCTGGAACAGAGAACATTCGAAAATATTCCCGTCCGAGTTCCAGTTGGCAAGCCTGGTCAGAATTATATTTTTGAAAGATTGCCGCGATACACGAGCATTATATATCTCGTATTGCTCAAGATCCTTGTGGAATCCGGGTATGTCCGTGATGATCTGTGTATAGCAGATGATCATATGCCCATCTTCCTCATAACTCTTTGCGATTATATCTTTCTTTATTTCAGCATATTTATCCAGGATAGCCAGATATGCATCCCGAGTTGTATAAGCACACCAAGCCAGTTCCACCGGAGAATAATCTCCTTCCCGAAACACCTTGCATTCCGGATGCTTATCGCACATTTTACTGACAAGAGTACTTTTTCCGCTCCCCTGTAATCCTTCAACAAAATAATTCATGCCGATCCCTTCCAGTTTTCCTCCAAAATATGCAGTGCTTCTTCACAGTCCTGCTCAAGGATTTACTGCGCTTTCTGAAAATCATATTTCTCATGCAGCCTTTATCATGATCATTTCCATTGTGAATCTTTAATCCTGTAATATCGTTGATTAACCACTTTTTCTCGAGAGCAGGCATCAGCGATGTTTTGAATAAAACACAAACTCCTTATCTCGCTTTATTTCTTTATAGCCAAGCTTAGAATAAAAACTGTTTGTCCTGGCATTCCAAACAGGGGTATCAAGCGTAAACTCTTTTACTTCCGGGAACATGTTCTCCACTTCATGCATCATAAAAATCCCATATCCTTTTCGGAAATGTTCCGGCGCAATAAATATCCTGCCAACATTCAAAACATCATTTTTGAGAAAAAGAATAGCACCGCCGACAATCAGGCCTTCATCTGTCAGTTTATACAGATGCCCCTGCCTGGCCATTTTCGTATGAAACGGCAATGACATATATCCGGGTGGGCCACCCGGTGATGGTGCCCCGACTAGATTATCACTGTCAAATGCACGCTTCGATATTCCGTTCAATGTAAGCGCATCGGAAGTGCCTGCCTTTAATAACTGTAAACTCATAGATCTCACCCCACAGGTTCTTCTCCCCTTCGGCTTCCATAGCCGTCAGGAATCCGGATATCCTTCATTGGTCTTTTCCTGTTGCTGCTCTATGGATCACGGAAACGTGCGTGATCTTGTTTGCCTCATCAGGATACTCTTTATCAAAATGCATGCCTATAGCTTCTGCGGTTTTGTATGATGCCTCATTCGTATATTTGCAGTACGAGTACAATGACGGATAATCCGTATTCTCAAAAGCCCAATCCCTGACGGCCTTCGCAGCTTCTTTTGCATAGCCATGTCTCCAGAATTTTTTATGAATATGGTATCCGATCTCCGGCAGTTTTTCTCCGTCAATATTCTGTATGGTAATGCCGCAGTCTCCGATGAATTCTCCGGTTTCTTTTAAGACAACCGCCCACAGCCCAAATCCGTACCGGGCATAGTTCTCCAGATTCCATTCGATCCATCGTCCGGTCCTTGCTTCATCAAACGGTGCCGGGTAATGCTGCATTGTTTCGGCATCCGACATGATTTCATACAGGGCGTCAAAATCATCCATTGTATACTCCCTGAGCAGGAGTCTTTCTGTTTCTATTATCATTTCATCCCCTTCATATCTATTCCTATTTGTACGTGATCTTTTGCCTCCGAAAAATTCTTGTTCATCAAAACTACCGTCTCCACGTGCCCCGTCTGCGGGAACATATCCACGCACTTCGCTTTTTCCAGACGGTATCCGCCGGCCTGCAGAGGGCCGAGGTCGCGGGCGAGGCTCACGGGATTGCAGGAAATATAGACGATACGGTCCACGCCGTAAGCGATGATCTTGTCGAGCGCCTTCGGATGGATGCCTTCACGGGGCGGATCGAGCACGATCAGGTCGGGCTTGTCCTCGATGGTATCGAGGACCTTGAGCACATCGCCGCAGATAAACTCGCAGTTGGAGATATTGTTGAAGTTCGTATTGTCACGGGCCGATTCAACAGCCTCCGCGACTATCTCCACGCCGATCACCTTTTTGGCGACCGGTGCCAGGACCTGCGCAATAGTGCCTGTACCGCTGTAGAGATCGAAAATTACCTTATCGCCGGTATCTCCGATGAAATCGCGGGCAGTGCTGTAGAGCACCTCCGCTCCCCGTGAATTGGTCTGGAAAAATGAGAATGTCGATATCCTGAAAAACAGTCCGAGCAGCTCTTCGATCAGGAAATCCTTGCCGAATAAGATGTCGGTACGCTCGGCCTTAACCGCGTCAGCGTTGTCGTCGTTGACCGAATGCAGAATGCCGACGATGCTTCCGTTGAGATTCAGCTCTTTCAGGCGGTCGCGGAGCTTGCCCATGAACTCGGTCTCGGTGATGATACCGTCGGTCCACTGCGATGTGGTGATAAGATTGACCAGTATTTCGCCGGTCATAGTTGCCCTGCGGATCAGCAGATGACGCAGATACCCCCTGTGAGTGAGCTTGTGAGCATAGGTAAGGCCGAACTCACGCGCCAGCTCAACGACGCATTTGATGATCGTATTGTAATCGCTGTCAACGATGGCACAGTCGGTGATCTGCAGGATATCGTAAAAACTGCCCTTTTTATGGAGGCCGAGCGTCAGCTCACCGTATTTGCACGAATCTCCGAAGCTGAATTCCATCTTGTTCCGGTACGCTCTGTCGGTCGGGCTGGGCACTATCCCCTGGAACTCATACTCGCCCTCCGCTGCATTGTCCAGCAGGCGCTTAACCTGACCGGATTTGAGCTCGAGCTGGTCGCGGTACGCGATCCTCTGGTACGAGCAGCCTCCGCACTGCCCGAAATGAGGGCACAGCGGCTCCGCGGTCTCTATGGGCGAAGGCTCGAGGACCTCCTTCAGATTGCCCTCTGCCCTGCCGTTTCTGACCTTTCCGATCGTAAACTTTATCTTCTGCCCCGGCAGGGCGTTTTTAACGCAAATCTTTTCTCCGTCGACAAAAACGATCCCCTTATTGGGGAAATCCGTGCGCTCTACCGTTCCTGTATATTCCATTCCTTTTTTAACTGCCATTTTCTCTCCTCTTTAGCCGCCTAAGTCAGCTTTTCGCGGCATTTTTATTGCATATTCGACTTATTTTACCATAACATTGCGCATAATGCACGTACGCGTTACGATTCCTCTTTACTTTAGCTCTTCGAAGTGTTAAAATATTATTGTAGTAAACAAACAAAGGAGTATTTCCATGAATCAGAAAATACATACCGAAGCGGTCAGCTATCTGTTTGAGGCAGTCCTAAGCCTTAAGGACGAAAACGAGTGCTATACCTTTTTTGAGGATATCTGCACCATCAACGAGCTTTTATCGCTGGCACAGCGCTTTGAGGTCGCTTCGATGCTCCGCTCCGGCAAGACTTATCTTGACATCGCTGAAAAGACCGGTGCTTCCACCGCTACCATCAGCCGCGTAAACCGTTCCTTAAACTACGGCAACGACGGCTACGATATGGTATTTAAGCGTATTTCTCCCGCACCGGATGTTAAGCATGAGAAAAAAGATTAAGCCTATGCTGCTGCGCGCGATAGCTGCCCTGCCGCTCCTGATTGCCGCCATACTCTGCATCGGTTACAGTTTTACGATAGCCGCTGTCGGGTCCGGCTCTCATTTTTACATCTTCTGGGATGTATGCGGCGCTGTTCTTGCATTGCTCGGGATCTCTGTATTCACGGGCTTTTTTTCGCGTATCCCGACTGCTGTAAAAGCAGTCTTTTTTTCTCTGGCCGGCGTTCTCGCCGTGATCTTCATAGTCATCGTTTCGCTGATCCTTTCCTGCTATAAAAAAGAGGCCCGCGGCGGGCTCGACTATATAATTGTTCTCGGCGCCCAGGTGCGTTCCGACGGTCCGAGTGCCGTGCTCTCCTTCCGTCTGCAGGCTGCTTACGACTACCTGAGCTCCAATCCCGGTACAAAGTGCGTCGTCTCCGGCGCTCAGGGCTCGAACGAACCCTGTACCGAGGCATCGGCGATGCGTGACTGGCTCGTGTCTCACGGCATAGAAAAAGACCGCATCCTCCTTGAAGAAAATGCGGTCAACACACGACAGAATATCTCTTTCAGCAAAGAGCTCATCCCCGAAGGCGCCTCGATCGGCATCGTGACCAACCGGTTCCATATGTACAGAGCGCTCTTTCTCTGCCGTAAGTTCGGGATTGAAAACCCTTCTCCGATAAATGCGTACTCATTACCCAAATACGAACCGAACAATGTTGTAAGAGAGTTTTTCGGGGTACTGAAGGATTTTATTTTTTGAAGACATGGGGACTTTATCATACATTCATCGAGAAAATATCCTCGAGTTCTTCCCTCGTCAGAAGGTTGATAAATACCTCCTTCGACTGGATCACGGAATCCGAGAGCTCCTTCTTTTTCTGCTGGAGCTTATATATATTCTCCTCAACGGAATTCCTGGTAAGGAGCTTCAGCACGTATACGTTGCTGGTCTGTCCGATACGGTAAGCACGGTCGGTCGCCTGATCCTCCACTGCGGGATTCCACCAGGGATCGTAATGGATGACCGTATCCGCTCCGATCAGGTTCAGTCCTGTTCCGCCGGCCTTCAGCGATATCAGGAACACATCGCATTCGCCCGCGTTGAAGCGTTTTGCCATATCGAGGCGGTCCTCCGGATCGGTCTGGCCGTCGAGATAGAAATACTTGATCTCGCGGGTATCGAGCTCCTTGCGGATGATCTCGAGCATACTCGTAAACTGTGAGAACACGAGCGTGCGGTGTCCGTTCGCTATGGCGTTATCCAGCTGTGTCATGAGTAGTTCGAGCTTTCCGCTGCCTCCGTTGTAGTTCTCTATAAATGTGCCGGGATGGCAGCATATCTGGCGCAGACGCGTAAGCGCCGCCAGTATCTTGATCTGGCTCTTTTCTATGCCGTTCTGGTTGATCTCTCCGAACAGATCCGTCCTGATCTGGCTCAGATACGACAGATATACCTTCTTCTGCTCCTCGGTCATCGTCGCGATCATCTTCTCCTCGAGCTTGCCCGGGAGCTCCTTCAGCACATCCTTCTTCATACGGCGCATGATGAACGGCCGTATCCTCGTGTTCAGGCTCTCCAGAACCTCCGTATCACCCGCGATTATCGGCTTTTCGTATCTCGCGGCGAATCTCGAGTGCGCCATCAGGAAATTAGGCATGATAAAGTCAAATATCGACCAGAGCTCGGAAAGCGAGTTCTCTATGGGCGTACCGGTAAGCGCGAACCTGTGCTCGGCACGGAGGAGCTTTACCGACTGCGCGTTAAGCGACGCGGCGTTCTTGATGAACTGGGCCTCGTCCAGGAAAATAGTCTCAAAGAGTATCTTGCGGTAGAGAGCCACATCTCTGCGCATCAGCGGATAGGATGTGATCACCACATCATAGTCCGCGTAGCTCTCGATGAGAGCCTTTCTGTCGGGCGGCGCGCCGGTAACAACAACGGCCTTCATATCCGGACAGAAATTCGATATCTCATCCATCCAGTTATATACGATCGATGAAGGGCAGACGATCAGGAAATGCGCGTGATCATCCCCCTCTGCCGTACGCTGTTTAACGGCCTTCATGTATACGATGGTCTGCAGAGTCTTACCGAGACCCATATCATCGGCGAGTATACCGCCGAGGCAGTTCTTCGCCAGAGTCATGAGCCATCTGTAGCCGACCTCCTGATAACCGCGCAGAGTCGCGTTAATACCGTCGGGCAGCTCGAATACTTCGTTCTCCGCGTTGCGGATATTATCGATGAGCTTGACGAAGTCGGAATTGCGCTCAACATTGAAACCGCATTTGTCCAGAGCATCGTTCAGATAGAACGCGTTGCTCTTGCTGAGTCTGATGCCGCTGCGTCCGATGTTCTTTGAGGATACGCCCAGATTGTCCAGGATATCCATCAGATGCTCAAAGCCGTCATCCTGCAGGTTTATGAAGCTGCCGTCCTGCATGCGGTAGTACTTCTTGCGCACGCGCAGTGATCTGAACAGGCTCTGCAGCTCGTCCGCGTCCATATCCGCGTAGTTGAAATCCATCTCGAGCAGGTCCATATCGGAGCTGACCCTGAGACCGATGTTGAAACCGCTTCCCGAAACGACTCTCAGCTTTCTGAACTCATCGGAATAATACAGCTCTGCCTCAGCCGACAGATCCGAGATATCCCCGGTCAGGAAATCATATATGCCCGACTCGCTCTTTAGCAGATAGAAGCCGGATCTGGCCTCAAATCCGCGCTTTTCGAGGAGGTCGGTAAGCTCGCCCTCCTTATTCTTGTCGCGGGTGATGATATAATAATCGCTCTTCGGGTTCTCGAACGAATTGAACTCGAAATCGCCGTAGATAAAGTGCACCTCGGCCTTGATCGAATTAACGTAACGGTCGAAGTATATGCTGCACTTGAGCTCGGGCGCGATGTAACGGTCCTGCAGCTCCTCGGGGATCTCGATATCCATGCTGTCGCCGATCTTGGGCAGCACCTCTTCGAGGAAACGCTGCTTATTTTCTCCGCGGAAAATGAGAGCCGGCTTATCGGGTCCGAGATTGTTGAAGAAAGGCGCGTAATTGCGCTTAAAACGCGCGTCGGGCATGAATACCGCGCCGTTGTAATAGATAAGGTCTCCGGTCTTTGTCAGCGGTATTACGGCCTCTTTGTCGCGGTAATCGAGCACGATCGCGTCATCCACGATATCAAGATCGTACTTGATATTGGGGTTCTGGTTAAAGACGCGTACATTCTCATAGGTATTGTCATAGAGCTTGAGCGTGAACGAGTACTTTCCGACGATCTTGAGCAGTTTGAGCAGCAGAGTCTGCGTGAGCATCATCCTCGACCGCTCGAATACCTTCATCGTCGAGCTGTCCTCGTCCATGCCGAGTATCTCGAGCACCTGGATGATGAAATCGAGTATCTCCTGCGAAGACTTGTCGAACTCGCTCTCGTAATATATGAACTTGAATTCCTTGCCGAGGATTATATCCTGTTTGCCGATGTAATCCAGGACAAAGCGCTTGATATTCTGGATCTTGTAGAGGCGGTCATGACCGCATTTGAGCGAAAGAAAGGCATTGCCCTCGGCGCTGCCGAGTATCTGGGGAACGGTGATCTCCGGTTCGATGTGATAGATCTCCATCGGGCATACCATATCCTCCTGCCCGCGGAAAAAGTCCAGGCACGCGCATGCGCGTCTGTCTTCGGGATTGGCGAGCTTACCCATCTTTTCCTTTTCCTGGTGCTTGAGTATGCTTAAGAAACCGGCAATGACATGCCGGCACGCGCCCTTTTCCTTTGCGGCCTCCGCGCAGTTGCAGGTATAGGTGAGACCCTTTTCCTCATCCTCACCCATGGTCACCGTATATTCAAAATTATCGAGAACGCTGCAGCGTATGAGTCCGGTCGAGCGCTGGATCTGAACGTTTCTGACCGCACCGCTCCTGTACAGCTGAGTGCCCCTCAGATATACCTGGCTTCCCGAGGCTATGCCTCTTAGCATGGTCCTGTTTAATTCCTGCATTATCAGACTGCCTTTCCTCTGAATAGATCGCCTTCGCGAATCCTCCGGTCAACGGTTACATATATGATCTGAGACGCATGCGGGCAGCTTTGCATCTGCTCTCCCTGCTCATTAGTGATCGATATGACTTTGGTCTGCTCGCACAGTATCCTGCCGGGCGCGAGTATCTCGAGACTGTCGCCCACACAGAACTTGTTCTTCTGCTCGAGCACTCCCGTAAAGGTTCCGTCGGCATTCTCCGCAACGGACCTTACGGTGCCGTAATAGACATACTCCTTAACATAAGTGCTGTTCTCGTACACCATCGAGTCGGTCCCGGGCTTGCCGAAATAAAATCCGGTCGTGAACCTGCGGTTGGTGCATTTGCCGATCTCATCGAAATAAACCGGGATGTTCTTTTTATACTCTTCGGGATCCTCGAAAAATGTATCGATCGCGTTGCGGTAAGCACGTGCGACCGTAGCCACGTACAGCGCGGTCTTCATCCTGCCCTCGACCTTGAGCGAATCGATCCCCGCGTCGACTATCTCGGGGATGTGATCCACCATGCAAAGGTCCTTTGAGTTGAATATAAATGTGCCTCTCTCGTTCTCAAAAACAGGCATATACTCACCCGGACGCGTCTCCTCCGTGAGATAATATCTCCATCTGCAGGGATGCGTGCATTCGCCGAGATTGGCGTCTCTGCCGGTCATATAATTGCTGAGAAGGCATCTGCCCGAATATGATATGCACATCGCGCCGTGTATGAAGCTCTCTATCTCCATCCCGTCTCCGATATGCTCACGGATCTGTTTGATCTCGGAAAGACTCAGCTCACGCGCGGATACAACCCTCGTCGCGCCCTGCTCCTTCCAGAAATCGTAATCCATGTAATTGACGTTATTTGCCTGTGTGCTGATATGCCTCTCGACGGAGGGCGCGTATTTTTTCGCGAGCATGAAAACGCCGGGATCGGATATTATGAGCCCGTCGGGAGCCATATCTTCGAGCTCCTTCATGTACTCCGCTATCCCGTCCAGATCGTAATTGTGGGCCGTGATATTAACGGTAACATATACTTTCCGTCCGCGCGCGTGGGCATAGGAAATACCTGCGATCATATCCTCTTTGGGGAAATTCCTGGCCTTTGCGCGGAGTCCGTACATATCTCCTCCGATATATACGGCATCGGCGCCGAAATCGATCGCTGTCTTCAGTACATCGAGACTGCCCGCAGGCATCAACAGTTCGGGTTTCTTCATGTTATCCTTTCACATAGGAGACGGCCAGTCCGTCACCGATCGGCAGGATCACGGTCTCCAGGCGTTCGTTGTGAGTGATCTCGTACAGATAATCCCTCATTCTCATGTGGATCGTGCGGTCTCTGCGTTCTATAGAGAATTTTGACTCGGCAATGCTGCCCTCGAGCAGGACATTGTCGGTAAGAAGCACTCCGCCCGCAGGCAGGAGCTTTAATATGTCCGGAAGCCACGCGGGATACTGTCCCTTTGCGGCGTCAAGAAAGATCATGTCGAAGGATCTGCCCTCGGATACCAGCTTTTTAAGGCTCTCACCCGCATCTCCCTCTATCAGTTTTATCCGCTCGCGGCCTGCCAGGTTTTCCCTCGCGTGGACCAGCCTCATCTCCACTTTTTCCAGTGTGGTGATCATGCAGTCCTCAGGCGCATATTCAAGCATATATAATGTCGAGAAGCCGACCGCAGTCCCGATCTCCAGGACTGCTTTCGGCTTTTTACTCGTCAGCATGAAACGCAGATATCTCTGCGTATCGCGTCGTATGATCGGCACGCCTTCGGACAGAGCCCACCGCTCCAGCTGCATCAGCTGCGAAGGTTCGTCACCGTCAAGCGACTCCAGATACTTTGTTATATGTTCGTTTACGATCATGGCGTAGATTCCACATCCTCCACCGTTGTCTCGGCGTCAATGGACTGTCCGTAGTCCGTGATGACCTGCAGGATGTCGTCGTAGGTCATCGATGTATTCAGCTCGAAGGTACCGGGCATGATCTCGTAATCCTTCATTTTAAGCTTCAAATAAAAGGAATACTTGCTCGTAACGAGCTTTGCGTCCTCGAGCTTGCTCGCGATGTTCATCGAGCTCTCGCCCTTAAGTATCGTGATCTTAACATCTCTTCCGGGCGCGGCCTCAACGCTCGTATCGCCGAAAAGCTGGTACGCGAAATCATAGCTGTATCCCGCAGCCTTTTTGATGCCGTATACCACCACCGCGTAAAATATCACGGCGATGCCTATCGTCAGTATGCCGAGCGCGAAGTTCAGCAGCACTCTGACTGCCTTGTTCGACCCCGACGAGGTCTTTGATTTAGCCATAATTCTCACTTCCTATCAGACTTCCATGATCACGGGCAGGATAACGGGACTCCTGCGCATCCTCTTCCAGAGGTAATCGCTCAGCTCGTCCTTGACCCTGTTCTTGATCCTGCTGTAATCCGTTATATTCCTGCAATAGCAGTCATCGAGCGCACTTCTTACCACATCTGTCAGCTCCTCGATCAGTTCCTCGGACTCACGCATGTATACAAAGCCGCGGGAAATGATGTCGGGGCCGGACACAACCTCGCGTGTCTCCTGCTCGATGGCCATGACTACCATGATAAGTCCCGCTTCGGAAAGCATCTGTCTGTCGCGCAGCACAACGTTTCCGACATCTCCGACACCGAGACCGTCAACCATGAGTCCGCCTACCTGAACATGGTCGGTAATGGCGCCTCTCTCGTCGTTGAGCGAGAGTACATCGCCCGAATTAAGAATAAACGCGTTTTCCTTCGGGATGCCCATCGCAACCGCTATCTCACGCTGCATTGCAAGATGTCTGTACTCGCCGTGAACGGGGATCGCGTATTTGGGCTTTGTCAGGGCGTAGATCAGTTTGATCTCCTCCTGGGATGCGTGACCCGAAACATGCGCGTCGGAATATATAACCTTTGCGCCCTTCTGCGAGAGCTCGTTGATAACCTTGGTGATGTTCTTTTCGTTGCCGGGTATTGCCGAAGAGCTGAATATTACTACATCTCCGGGCTTAAGCGTAACCTTTTTGTGGATGTTCGAAGCGATCCTCGAAAGCGCGGCCATGGCCTCTCCCTGGCTGCCCGTGGTTATCAGGACAAGCTTGTCATCGGGATAATTCTTCATGGTCTCGATCGGAATGATCGTGGTATCCTTTGCCTTGACATAGCCCAGCTCGACTGCTGTGGAAACCACGTTTACCATGCTGCGGCCCTCGATCACGACCTTACGTCCGAACTTCTCGGCCGAATTGATGATCTGCTGCACGCGGTCGACATTCGATGAGAATGTCGCCACGATGATCCTGTTCTGGGCATTGTCCGCAAAAATAGTATCAAAGGTCTTACCGACCGTCTTCTCCGACATCGTAAATCCGGGTCTCATCGCGTTCGTCGAATCGCACATGAGCGCCAAAACACCCTTTTTGCCGAACTCCGCGAATCTCGCGAGGTCAATCGTCTCTCCGTAAACCGGAGTGAAATCAACCTTGAAATCGCCGGTATGGATGACAGTTCCCGCGGGTGAATGTATGGCCAGCGCGCATGCGTCTGCAATGCTGTGATTCGTCCTGATGAACTCCACCCTGAAATCGCCGAGGTTGATATTCTGTCCGTAAACAACGGTCTTCAGCTTGGCCTTTTTCGGAACCGGATGCTCCTTTAATTTGTTCTCGATAAGGGCTACCGTAAGCCTGGTCGCGTATACGTTGACCGGGATCTCGTTCAGCACGTAAGGCAGAGCGCCGATGTGGTCCTCGTGTCCGTGCGTGATAACAAAGCCCTTGACTTTATCTATATTCTCCTTAAGGTACGATACGTCGGGAACGACCAGGTCGATGCCCAGCATATCATCCTCGGGGAATGCGATGCCGCAGTCCACGACTATGATCGAATCTTCGTATTCAAAAGCCGTGATATTCATACCTATCTGTTCAAGTCCCCCCAGAGGTATGATCTTGAGGGATGTCGTGTTATTCTCTGTTGCTTTTTTCTTACTCATAATCTCCTAATAATATCTGATCGGACGGCCGTATGCGTCCGGCTTAAGCCTCGTCTTCGGGGACCAGATCCACTTCCCCGTCCAAAAGCTCTTCAAGAAGCCCGGCTACGGCTTCGATCTCTTTTTCATCTTCTACAAACTCATATGTAAGGTCTTTGTCGGAAGTCCTGGCGACCTGCTTCATGATGTAGGCCATGGCCTCGTCATCGTCCTCATTCTCGGTCACCAGCAGGTAATTGGTGCCGTTCAGCTTAGCTTCCTCAATAACGAAGAACTCGACCTTTTCTCCGTTTTCTCCGGTAAACAGTATCTTCTCCATCTGTGCTCCTTTATGCTGTGGCAATAACGACACTCAACGCAGTCCGGGGTTCGCGTCGAGATAGTTCTGAAGTATCAGGGCCGCCGCAAGCTTATCCACCACGCGCGCCTTCTCCGTGTGGTCAAGCCCCGCCTCATCAAGCACCCTGTGCGCCTCGGCCGTGGTAAAACGCTCGTCCCACATAACCGTCTCGAGGCCGGTACGCCGCTTAACGTCCTCGGCAAATGCCCTGCACGCGGCCGCGCGCTCGCCTTCTCCGCCCTCGAGAAGCTTCGGCAGACCGACTACGATCCTTTCGGCTCCGTACTCCTGACATATCTCCTCTATGCGTGCGAATGTCTGGCGCAGCTTATTCTCGTGCTTACGTCTGATGGTCTCGAGAGGCTGCGCTGTGATCAGCAGCTCATCACTTACGGCAACGCCGCAGGTCATGGCTCCGAAATCAAGTCCGATAATACGCATGAAACTCCATTCCTGCCCGGAATACACCGCGCATATCCGGGCACTGTGCCGTCGGTCAGTTATTCTGTGTGTCGAAATGTGTGCGGATGTACTCACGCAGCAGCTCTTCGATGATCTCGTCGCGCTCAACGCGCATGATCTGGCTGCGTGCTCCGTTGTGATTCGTAATATAAGTGGGATCGCCCGACATGATATATCCCACGATCTGGCTTACGGGGTTGTAGCCCTTTTCCGTCAGCGCAACGTAAACGCTGTCGATAGTGTCCTTAACAACGAGGTTCGCGTCGTTCTGGATCTTAAAGTACTGTGTGTTGCTGTTGTTTCCCTGCATTATATTTACCTTCTTTCCGGCCGCCTGACGGCCAAAAACCTTATCAATTCATTATATCTCACAAAATGCCTTTTTTCAATCCCAAAAGATATTCTCCGTTTAAGAAGCCTTTTGTCCGTATATCGACGAACCTGTTTGTCATATCCTCGTCGAACTCATCGCAGGCAACTGCGGCACTCACATATCTCGCGGTAAGGCCCGTGTAATAGTCTTTTCCGTCGATATTCTGAACGCTCTCGACCAGGATCGTCTCATCGGCATCTGCAAAAAGCTCCATGAAATCATGATGATTCTTTTTGTCGATGATGCCGAGCTTTTCACTGCGCTCATGCTTTACGGCCTCTGTCAGCTGGCCGTCCATTTTGTCGGCTGCCGTGCCGCGTCTGCGGGAATACTTGAATATATGCATCTTTGCGAAGTTTACCTTCTCAAGGAATGCTTTCGATATCTCAAACTCTTCTTCGCTCTCCTGCGGGAATCCGACGATCACATCGGTATTCAGTGAAGGTCTGTCAAAAACTTCGCGCAGCAGCTCAACTCCCGACATAAACTCCGCGGTGTCATAATGCCTGTTCATTCGCCTGAGCACCGAATCGCATCCGCTCTGTAGCGACAGATGGAAATACGGGCAGAACTTCGGCTCGGCGGCGAGCGCTTCGGCAAACTCACGTGTAATGATGCGGGGTTCGAGCGATCCGAGACGGATCCTTTCGATCCCGTCGATCTTTGCGGTCTCGCGGATCAGCTCGAGCAGCGGCTCATGCCTGAACTCACCCGCTTTTTCGTAGGAGGCGCAGCCATATGACGATACATGGATACCGGTGATGACTACCTCTTTGAAGCCCTTTGCGGCGAGTCCCCTGATCTCTTGGAGCACATCCTCCTTCGATCTCGAGCGCACCCTTCCGCGCGCATATGGGATGATGCAGTAAGTGCAGAACTGGTCGCACCCGTCCTCGACTTTAACAAAGGCCCTCACCCTCTCATCGCAGGAATCGATCCTCATGTCCTCGTAGCAGTGTTCATCCTTCATGGAGGAAACATTCACGGACGATGATGAAGACACGGGGACGGTTCTCATGTCCTGTTGTCCCATATCCTGTCCCATGTTTATGATGCGTGCGGCGACCATATCTATCAACTCGCTCTTATGCGAATTGCCCGTGACGATATCCGCGCAGCCCGAATCTATCAGCTCCTGCGCCCCTATCTGCGCGTAGCACCCAGTGGCGGCGACTATCGCATGTGGGTTGTTTTGTCTCGCGCGTCTCAGCATCTGACGGGATTTGCGGTCCGCGATATTAGTGACCGAGCATGTGTTGATCACGAAGATATCCGCTCCTCCGTTCATGCCCTTGCAGGCATCGTCGAAATCCACGATCACGGCACCCGCTTCCTCGAACTGTCTGCGGATCGAATCTGTCTCATATGAATTTACCTTGCAGCCCAAAGACAGCAAAGCCACTTTTTTACCCGAAAAAACGGGGTTGTCAGAATAATTCACAATTTATCCTTTCCAATATTGTGCAGGTTGCACAAAACGCATTCTCAAAAACATCGTTTTGAATCAATTATTTTTTCTAAAAGGAAATCTGCTATTTCAAAGTTTATGAAGTCTGCATATTGACTATTTCTTCACTAAATGTATAATAGTATCGTAATCACTAAACACAGACAGAAAAGGAGAAGGCATATGAAGACAGTTAAAGTAAGCTTAAATTCAATTGATGCAGTTAAGTCATTCGTTAATGTTGTTACAAAGTATGATTCGGATTTCGATCTTGTTTCAGGAAGATATGTTATAGACGCTAAGTCGATCATGGGTATCTTCTCACTCGATCTGTCCAAGCCGATCGACCTCAACATTCACGCCGAGAGCAATGCCGACGGCATTCTCGAAGAGCTTAAGCCCTACATCATCGGCTGATCACCGAATTACGATTAATCAAGCGGACATCCACGGATGTCCGCTTTTTTTATACCTTATCCGATATTTATGATCTCCACGGTCTTTATCGCTTCTTCGACCAGCGCCTCTATCGTACCCTCCAGTTTCCTTTCCGAACGCTCGATAACACTTATCATCGGCTTGGTCACGGGATGCTTCGCGACGAATATCGTGCAGCAGTCCTCATAAGGTTCGATCGAAGTCTCATAGGTATTGATCTTTAATGCGATGTCCACGATATCCTGCTTGTCAAATGCGATCAGCGGCCTGTAAACGGGAAGGCTGCATACCGCGTTCGTAGCGGCCAGGCTCTGCATGGTCTGGCTGGCGACCTGTCCGATGCTCTCGCCGGTAACCAGTCCGAGCGACTTGCATTCGCCTGCGAAATGCTCTGCGATCCTCATCATATAGCGTCTCATGATTATAGTGAGCTCGTCTCTCGGGCACTTGTCTATGATAGCCAGCTGCACATCGGTGAAATTGACCACATGCAGCCTGATAGGACCTGTGTATACACTGATAAGCTTAGCAAGGTCAACGACCTTCTGCTTAGCCTGCTCGCTCGTGTAAGGCGGCGCATGGAAATATGTCGCGTCTATTGCCACTCCGCGTTTTGCGATCATGTAGCCTGCCACGGGGCTGTCGATACCGCCCGAAAGCAGAAGCATCGCGCGTCCGTTCGCGCCTACGGGCATGCCGCCGGGTCCGGGTATGGTCTGCGTGAATACGTACGCGTTGGTGCGGATCTCAACCTGAACCTTTACGTCGGGCTCATGCACGTTAACAGTAAGCTCCGGGAAGCGCTCGAGCAGGTACCCGCCCATGTTCGCGCATATCTCGGGAGACTGGATCGGGTATTTTTTGTCCGCGCGTCTGGCCTCTACCTTAAACGAGAAATTCCTCTCGGGGTAAACTGCCTCGATAAAATCCCCGACCTTCTGTGTAAGATTATCCCATGAAGCGTCCTCAATAACGGCAGCGGGGCAGATCGCCCATACTCCGAATATCGTCTTAATCGCGGCTATGGCCTCGTCAAAATCATACTCTTCGGGACAGGAGACGAATATCCTGCCCTGCTCTCTGACGCATGTAAACCCGTCGGCCACGGCCTTCAGCTTCTCTCTTACCTTGTCGCAGAGCGCGTCCTCGAACACATATCTGTTCTGTCCCTTTATGCCTATCTCTGCGTATTTGATGAGCAATGCCCTGTATATCATAAAAACCTCCGTTATGCTTATCTGCGCTGGAACCTGTTGTACTTCGGCACGAGCTCCTTCAGGCTCTCTATCGCGTGATCGATCTCAGCCCCGGTCGTATTGACCGAAAAACTGAATCTGAGCGTGGAATCGAGCAGTTTCTTATCCACTCCGATCGCCTTTAACGTACCGCTGATCCCGGGATGATTCGACGAGCAGGCCGAACCCGAGCTCACATATACATGTTTTTCCTCGAGCGCGTGCAGCAGCACCTCCGCCTTGATCCCGTCAAAACTCACGCTCACGATATGCGGCGCCGTTTTGGCAACCGCTTCGGGGGTGATGTCTTCGAGCGCGTTCAAATGCGCGCCCTCAACCTCTCCGATGCGCGAAACAAAATGCTCCTTCAGCGCGTAAAGATGCTCAACCTTTGCGTCGTGATCCGCATATATCTCCCTGACCGCCTCGCCGAGTCCGACGATCGCGGGAACATTCTCGGTACCCGAGCGTCTGTCCTTCTGCTGTCCGCCTCCGAATATCAGAGGTCTGACCCTGACTCCGTCGGCAATATAGAGAAATCCGCTGCCCTTCGGTCCGTGTATCTTGTGTCCGCTCACACTTAGCAGGTCTATTCCTTCTTTCTTTGGGAATATCCTGTATTTTCCGTACGCCTGGATAGCGTCGGCATGGAAAATGATGTCTTTTTTCTTTTCCTTTATCGCCTTTGAGAGCGCCGCGATATCCTGTACCGCGCCGACTTCGTTATTAACGTACATTACCGAGACAAGTATCGTCTGATCCGTGATCATTCCGAGCAGCTCATCGGTTTTTATATGTCCCATCGCGTCTACCGGCGCAAAATCGATCTTAAACCCGAAGTCCTCGAGGCTGAGCAGCGGATTGTATACCGAAGCGTGCTCAAAGCCCGACGCTATGATGTGGTTTCCCCTGCGCTTATACGCGAGTGCCGCGCCGATCAGCGCCATATTGTTCGATTCCGTGCCTCCGGAAGTAAATACTATCTCCTTCGGCTGTACCTTAAGAGAAGCGGCTATGATCTCAGTCGCTTCTTTTATCTTTTGCTGTGCCTCAAATCCCTTGGTGTGCTTCGAGGAAGGATTGCCGAACTCCTCGAGCATCATCTCTTCCACAACACGCGCGACCCCGTCGGAGGTCCTGGTCGTGGCGGCGTTATCGAGGTACGCCTCAATTACCGTATCTGTATTTCCCATGTCTGTTCATTCCGTTATCTGTCTGTATTATCCCGGGCCTGTTTCTGACACTGCGGCGCCGCTCAGTCCAGCTCGAACATGATGACCGACAGCACCGCAAGTCCCGCAGTCTCTGTCCTCAGTATCCGCCTGCCGAGGCTGATGCATTTAAAGCCCGCCTGTACGGCCTGCTCTATCTCGCTCTCCTCAAAACCGCCCTCGGGTCCTATGAATATGCCTGCGCTCTGTTTCCCGTGCAGTTCCCTGATCACGGCTCTCGAGCTCTCCATACCGCACTCCGAACTGTCGGCATTCTCGTAAGGTATCAGGTTGGCGTCCAACTCCGACGCGTAGCTTAGCGCGTCCTTATAGCTCATGACCGGATGGATCTTCGGGATGATCCCGCGTCCGGACTGCTTTGCGGCGCTCTCCGCTATAGCCTGCCAGCGCTCCAGTTTGCGAGCTTCTTTTTTCTCATCGTCGAGTTTTACGATCACCCGTCTGGTCATCACGGGCACGATCTCGTATACGCCGAGCTCCACTGCCTTCTGTATGATCATTTCCATCTTGTCTTTTTTGGGCATGCCCTGAAACAGATACAGCCGTGTCGACAGCTCGGCCTTCGATCCGAAGCTCTCCAGTATGTCTGCCGTTACACAACCTGCATCAAAAGACGCGATCCTGCAGTAATGATCTGTGCCCTCACCGTCGCAGATTATCAGCTCTTCGCCGGGCTTCATGCGCAGCACGTTTTTAATGTGGTTCACATCCTCGCCAGTTAGCTTTATCTGTGTCCCGGATATATTAGATCTTTCGGTGTAAAAATGATACATTCGCTATCTCCCGCCGGGTCAGAAGCCGTCACTGCTTTCTGGCTGTGAAGCTGACCCAGTCCTTCATATGGTCCACCGCAACGATCTCAAAACCGTTGTCGAGCAGCGCTCTGCGCACATCCTCTTCGGCCGTATTGATGATGCCCGAACTGATAAAATAAGCGCCGGACTTCATGAATTCGCCGACCACCGCGCTCAAGGGAATGATGATCGGCGCCAGGATGTTGGCAACTACCACGTCATAGCACCCCTGTCCGACTGCCTCACGCAGTTCGGCGTCATCTATCACATTGCCCGTGGTAAAGCATATCTGGTCTCCGAGCAGCTCAACATCGCTTTTTGAAGCGTAAAACGCGGTAAGGTCGTTCGTATCCGCATTCTCTACGCTCGTACGTGTGGCATTGTCATCCACGTCTATACCGACGGCACCCCATGCTCCGAGCTTCATGCCCACGATCGAGAGTATACCGCTGCCGCAGCCGACATCGAGCAGTTTGTCACCGGGCTTTAAGTACTTTTTAAGGCTCAGTATGCAGAGCTTTGTCGTCTCATGAGCGCCTGTGCCGAACGCTGTCCCGGGGTCGATCTCGATCACGAGATCATCGTCCTTCGCGTCGGTCAGCTCCTCCCAGGTAGGCTTTATGACTATGCTGTCATCCACTCTGAAAGGCTTGAAGAACTGCTTCCAGTTGTTGATCCAGTCCTTGTCCTCTGTCTCGGAATAAACGGCCTCCATAGAGCCGAAATCACAGAATTCCGCGTATTGCGCGGCGGTTTTCCTGATATCCTCCGCGATCGCGGCTGCATCGGCATCCTCATCGATGTAAAAATGCACCTTCGCGCTGCCGTCATCGGGCGGAAGCTCGGGCAGGATATCGATGAACATGCTGTTTTTCTCTTCTTCGGTAAGCGGAACGTTGTCCTCGATCTCGAAGCCCTCGAGCCCGAGTTCGTCCGCTATCGCGCCCATGTAGTCAAGCGCTTCCGTGGTAGTAAGTATCGTCAGTTTTTTCCATTTCATAGGTCAAGTCTCTCCGTGATCACTCTGCTGCGCCCTCTTCGGTCTCCTCTTCGGGCACTTCAACGATGTATCTGACATATTTCTGCTTCTCCACACCGAGCAGATAGTTGTCGTTTGCCTCGAGCAGCGCGCCGTTCTCATCGTTCGAGACCAGCGTGTACCTGCCGGCGCCCGTAAGCACATCGCAGCGCGCAGGATTCTTCTCATAAACGGACTTCTCGACAACATAGAAATTGAAGTCATTGATCTTCGCGTCCGAAGCGATAGTAACCTCTATGCAGGGTCTGGGCGCATCCTGCCCGAAGGCTGCCTCGGAAACCTTTATGCCCTCGATGGACTCAACTCCCAGATGCTGCGCACAATAAGCCTCGGCGATATAATCCTCGAGCAGCTTATCATCGTAGGCACGCTCGTAATTGATACCGTTTTCTACGGAAAGATTGTAGCCGTAGTACTCCTTGATCAGACCCCAGAACAGTTCGGGAGTCAGCTCCTCGCTGTTCAGCTCATGCACAACGTCAAAGCAGTCGCGCATCGTATTCTTCGAATAATTGTAGCTCCTAACATAACCGAACATCTTCATCGTGAAGAGCACCTGCAGCGAGGGGCTCGCCTGGACATGTGCCGCGGTGAGGTACGGCGAAAGGAATGCCTGGACATACGCGTCTAGATTGTATTTCTGCATGACGGAAGCAACCATATCCTCAACAAATGCCACGCCGGCCACGTCATAATTGATCCATACGTCACTCCAGAGCTGCTTGTCCTCAAAATCCTTGGGGCAGGTCCCCTCTTCGGTAAGTCCCGCAGCTATCGCGCGCGCCGCCTCATCCCTGACGGACTGAGGCACCTGCGTATGATACTCACGCATGCCGAGGATGTCGAGATCGCCGAGGCCCCGGATGCCTTTGTAATCCTTATCCGAAAGCGTATATATCGAGAACAGAACGTCATCCGCAGTGACAGGCGTTCCGTCCGCAAAGGTCAGTCCCTGCTTCAGCACGATCGCGTATTTGTCGTAAGTTTTATCGCTTCCCTCAACCGTGATGCCGCTCTCTGTCTTCTCGACCCTGTAAGCCACGCACGGGAATGCTATGCCCGTACGGATACCGCCGTCATCCTTGACATCAAACAGGCGGAGCTGAGTCTGATCGACGATCTCGCAGTCTGTGGGCTCCGTGCTGTAGAAAGGATTAAGCCTCCCCCATGCCTCGGGCACGGGTACGGTCTTTTCGCCCTCCTCTTCGGGAGTACGCGTGATGTCCTCTGCCGAAACCCTGAAATGAGACATATCAACGATCGGAGTGGGAGTGGGAAGGGGTGTCGCTGTAGGCGGCACCGGTGTCGGTGTAGCCTTGTTCGATACACCCGGAGTAACCGACGGCGTCGTATTTATCGGCGTGGTCGTGTGCTTGCAGCCGAGTGCGTATAATACGGCCATCAGCGCAATCATCAGCAATACGATCCTTTTTTTATCAAAAATACGGATATTCATAATCATCAGCCTTTCATGAACGGACCTTAAACAGTCCGAAAACAATTTCTACCCAATTTTTTAGAATACCACCAATACGCTTTTTTGTCAAAGAAGCCGGGCCTTTAAGCCCGACTCCTTTTGGTCACGGATTGTTTTTATCTATAAGCTCCCCAAGGTTCGTGGATGCCACTGCCGTCCTGCCGGCCCCGATCCTGTCGAGCGTCCCGCGTTTTAAGGAATTGACCTCTTCGAGGAGGTCGTTTGCCGTTACCAGCCTGCAGCCCGCGCCGCGGATGATGATCTGCTCGAGACCGTCCGATGTGGCAACGCTGATATCGGTCTGCTTCGCGTTCTCGTGGGCAAAGCGCTCGATGAACTTATCCGCGGTCTCGGCCTCCTTCGTATAGACCACGATGATATTGTGGTGTTTGAAGAACTCCGTGGGATGACCCTTTACGCGGTAGGCATCGTAAACAACTATGACCTTGCAGCCTTTCTGCGCCTGATAATCGCAGAGAATGTCGTTGAGCCGCTCCCGCGCGCCGTCCACGTTGTCCTTTGCCAGGTCCGACAGCTCCGGCCATTTGAAAATGATATTATAGCCGTCCACGAGCAGATATCTGTCCTTAATGTCAAACGGCTTCATGAACTTTTTCAGGCCGCTCGCATCGGCTTTCGCGGAACCGGATCCTGCCTCGCCCTGCCCCGTCTGAGTGCGCCGCGTGTCCGCCGTACCATTTCCGTATGAGCCTGTGCCGCGCCCGGCACCGTCACTCTGCCTGTGTTTTCTGAACGGGTTCCTGTAGGTCTTTTCTCTCCTGTTCGCATGCGAAGTCTTCGCGATTATCGCGTCGATCTCATCGGTCCCTATGGGAGGCGCCTCACCTGCATGCGATACGAAGTTGATCGGCATCATCTGCTCGGGATCGGTCTCAGATACCAGCTCTCCGGTATCCTGATCCCAGTCGAGATGCTTATAGCTGTCCACATCGTTCCATTCAACGACAAAGCCCGCTCCGTGCGCGCAGAATACAGACGACGCGGGATTGCGCAGATCGGCCTCGGGTACATAACCCGACGCCGCGACAACCTCATCGGTATTGTGGCAGGGCAGATAACCGTAAAATGAAAGATATACGCTCCCGAGGCCGCCCGTATAGGCCGCTACCTCCTTCGAATACCCCTGCATCAGCGCGGCCGGCGCGATACCCGTGAGTCCGACCATATCATCCGCTCCGACCTCGTACTGCGAGGTTACGCGTCCGAAACGCGCCTCGATGTCCGTCATGGCTCTGCCACAATTGGTGCGCGGCAGCTCTATGGTCAGCTCGTAGTAGGGCTCTAGCAGCACACATTTGCCCTCCGTGCGGGCACGCATCAGTCCCTGGCGTATCGCGCGGTAGGTCGACTGCCTGAAATCTCCGCCCTCCGTATGTTTAAGATGCGCCCTGCCCGCAACGAGAGCTATATTCACATCCGTCAGCTCCGCGCCTGTGAGCACACCCTTATGCTTTTTCTCAAATATATGTGTAAATATGAGCCTCTGCCAGTTAAGCTCGAGGAAATTGGTCGAAACACGCGACTCCGCGCCTATCCCCGAACCTCGCTCCGCAGGCTCGATGAGCACCTGTACCTCGGCATAATGGCGCAGCGGCTCAAAATGTCCGACACCGAGCACGGGCTCCGAAACGGTCTCCTTATAGAGAACGCTGCCCCTGTCAAAATCGACATCCTCACCGAAACGGTCCATCAGGCGGCGTTTCAGTATCTCGAGCTGTATCTCGCCCATTATGCTGATCTGCAGTTCATTAAGCTCCGCGTTCCATGCGACGCCCAGAGTCGGGTCCTCCTCCTCGAGTATCCTGAATTTGGGAAGGAGTCTCTGCAGCGCCGAGCGGTCACGTGCCAGGACCTTATAGGTCATGACCGGCACGATATCGTTTGCCGCGAGCTCGTCTTCGACTCCCAGTCCCTGTCCCGCGTAAGTCGCGGTAAGTCCGAGCACCGCGACAACGGTCCCCGGCTCCGCGATATCCGCGGTCTCGTATTTTTCGCCGGAATATATCCTGATCTGCGTGACCTTTTCGCTGTATTCGACGGACTCGGGTTCTGGTGCCTCCTCTGCGGGTTTGCGCAGCAGCAGGGGCTCCTCCTTAACCGCCTCGTAGGTGATCACATCACGGTTCTTCAGTACTCCGCCGGTGATCTTCATATAGGTCAGCCTGTTGCCGTCATTGTCACGCCCGATCTTATATACCCGCGCGCCGAACCCGCTCTCCCTTTCGGGCACGGGCGCGAATCTTGCCAGTCCGTCGAGGAACTCATCAACTCCGTCGAGCTTCAGCGCTGAGCCGTAAAAGCACGGAAAAAGCTTCCTCTCGCCGATCAGCTCACGTACCGTATCGTCCGCGAGCTCCCCGGTCTCCAAGAAGCTTTCCATCACGTCTTCATCGCACAGAGCTATCTTCTCATCCAGCTCATCCGCCGCAAAATCGACGCATCCGTCCGAGAGCCTGCCCTCGAGCTGAGCCTGCAGCGCGTCCTTATCGCAGCCCTCGCGGTCCATCTTATTGACAAAGATGAACGTCGGGATGTCGTAGTGTTCGAGCAGCTTCCATAAGGTGCGTGTATGCGCCTGTATGCCGTCGGTTCCGCTGATAACGAGTATCGCAGCGTCCAGCACCGAAAGCGCCCTCTCGGTCTCTGTCGAGAAATCCACATGACCCGGAGTATCGATCAAAGTGAACAGGGCGTCACCGCGCGAAAATACCGCCTGCTTCGAAAAAATAGTAATTCCCCGTTCACGTTCGAGGGCATAATTATCAAGGAAGGCGTCTTTTTTATCGACTCTTCCCAGCCTGCGGATCCTGTCGCATTTGTACAGGATCGCTTCGGATAATGTCGTCTTGCCCGCGTCAACATGAGCGAGGATTCCTATTACCAGTCTGTGCATAGATTATTTAAAAAATCTCTTTTTCTTTCCTTCTTCGGGCCCTGCGTTCCCGCCCATGGCCTCGTCGAATTTTTTCAGGAGCTCCTTCTGCTCGGAATTGAGCTTGGTGGGAACCTGAACGATAAGCGTAACATAGTGATCGCCCCTGACGTTCTTATCCCTTACCGAAGGCACTCCCTTGCCCTTGAGCCTGATCCTGGTCTCGGTCTGGGTTCCGGGCTTTACATCATAGATCACATCGCCGTCGATCGTGGTGATCCTGATCTCTCCGCCGAGAGTCGCCGTAGCAAAGCTCATAGGCGCGGTCGAGTAGATATCCATTCCGTCACGCTGGAAGATCGGGTGATCGCTCACGCTGACCTCAACGTACAGATCTCCTCTGGGTCCGCCGTTCTCGCCGGGCTCACCCTTGCCCGAGATACGGATGCTCTGTCCGTCATCGATACCTGCGGGTACGGAAACCTGGATCTTTTTGCGCCTCGAGATATATCCCGAGCCGTAGCAGTTCGGGCACTTATCCTTGATGATCTTACCTGTGCCGCGGCAGTCCGGGCATGCCTGAATGCTCCTGGTCATGCCGAAAAGAGTCTGCTGCGTGTACGCAACCTGTCCCTTACCGCCGCACTTCGAGCATGTGGTGGCGCTGGTGCCGGGCTTTGCGCCTGTTCCGTGACAGTTCTCGCACTCTTCCTTCAGCGTGATCTCGAGCTCCTTATCGACGCCCTTCATGGCCTCGTCAAAGGTGATCCTTATGCGTGCGCGAAGATTTGCGCCCTTCTGGGGACCTGTGGGATTACGTCTGGCTCCTCCGCCGAACATACCTCCGAACAGATCTCCGAACAGGTCGGTGAAGTCCATGCCGTTGAAGTCAAATCCACCGCCGCCCATGCCTCCGTTTTCGAAGGCCTGATGTCCGAACTGGTCGTACTGACGGCGCTTATCGGGATCCGAAAGCACAGCGTACGCCTCTCCGACCTCTTTGAACTTTTCCTCGGCGGTCTTATCACCCGGGTTTGCGTCGGGATGATACTTTTTGCCGAGGGTCCTGTAGGCCTTTTTAATCTCATCGGCCGACGCGTCTCTCGAGACACCGAGGACCTCATAATAATCTCTTTTCTCTGCCATAATGTTCTATCCTTTTCCCCGCGCAAAGCTGTCTTCGATGCACGGGACATCATTGTTTATACCCGAATGGGGCGAGACCGTAAGGCCCCACCCCGTCCGGACATCAAAGAACCCTCAAAACCGGATCCTCTGTATTATTTCAAGCATTATACTTCTTTATAGTCCGCATCGACAACATCGTCGTTGCCGCCGTTGTTCTGCGAAGCGCCTGCGCCGCCGTCAAAGCCTGCGCCGCCCATGCCGGCGCCGTCAAAACCTGCACCAGCACCTGCTCCGGGACCTGCCTGACCTGCAGCCTGAGCCTGCTCGTAAACCTTCTGGAAGAGGCTCTGTGAATCGGTCATCAGCTTCTCCTTGGCTGCCTTGATATCCTCAACCTCGCCCTCGGTCATAGCCTCGGGATTGGTCTTCTGCAGGAGTTCCTTGATCCTGTCGATATCTGCCTGAACGGTTGCCTTATCGGACTCAGCGATCTTGTCGCCTACATCGGCGAGTGCCTTCTCGGTCTGGAATACGATCGAATCGGCCTCGTTGCGTGTATCAACAGCTTCCTTACGCTTCTTATCCTCAGCCTCGTACTGAGCTGCTTCCTTAACTGCGCGATCGATCTCGTCATCGCTCATCGAAGTACCCGATGTGATGGTGATATGCTGCTCACGGCCTGTGCCCTTATCCTTTGCGGATACGTTAACAATACCGTTCGCATCGATATCGAAGATAACCTCGATCTGAGGCACGCCGCGTCTTGCGGGAAGAATGCCGTCGAGTCTGAACTGTCCGAGGAGCTTATTGTCCTTCGCGAACTGTCTCTCACCCTGGGTTACGCGGATATCAACCGCGCTCTGGTTATCCTCTGCGGTAGAGAATACCTGGCTCTCACGGGTAGGGATGGTCGTATTTCTCTTAATGATAGGTGTAGCGATACCGCCGAGGGTCTCGATAGCCAGTGTAAGAGGAGTAACATCGAGAAGAAGGATGTCGCCCGCTGCCTTATCGCCGGCCAGCTTGCCGCCCTGGATGGAAGCACCGATAGCTACGCACTCATCGGGGTTAAGCGTCTTCGAAGGCTCATGTCCGGTAAGCTGCTTAACCTTTTCCTGTACGCAGGGAACACGTGTGGATCCGCCGACGAGCAGAACCTTTCCGAGCTCTGCCGCGGTGATACCTGCGTCACGGAGCGCGTTCTGTACGGGAACCGCGGTGCTCTCAACGAGATCGTGGATCAGCTCTTCGAACTTAGCTCTGGTGAGGTTCATGTCGAAGTGCTTGGGGCCGTCCTGGTTCGCTGTGATGAAGGGCAGGTTGATATTGGTAGTAGTCGAAGAAGAAAGCTCCTTCTTAGCCTTTTCTGCCGCTTCCTTAAGTCTCTGGAGCGCCATCTTATCTGTTGAAAGATCGATGCCCTCCTGCTTCTTGAACTCGTCGATCATGTAACGGGTCAGTCTGTCATCGAAATCATCGCCGCCGAGTCTGTTATTTCCTGCGGTAGCCAGAACCTCGATAACGCCGTCGCCGATATCAATTACGGAAACATCGAATGTACCGCCGCCGAGATCGTATACCATGATCTTCTGCTCTTTCTCGTTATCAAGTCCGTATGCGAGCGCCGCAGCTGTGGGCTCGTTGATGATACGCTTAACATCGAGACCGGCGATCTTGCCTGCGTCCTTGGTCGCCTGACGCTGCGCGTCGTTGAAGTATGCGGGAACCGTGATAACAGCCTCCGATACCTTTTCGCCGAGGTAGTTCTCTGCGTCTGCCTTCAGTTTCTGAAGGATCATGGCCGAGATCTCCTGAGGTGAATACTTCTTGTCGTCGATGGTTACCTTAAAATCGGTGCCCATATGACGCTTGATCGATGAAATGGTCTTGTCGGAGTTTGTAACCGCCTGACGCTTTGCAGCATCGCCGACGAGACGCTCGCCGTTCTTTGCGAACGCAACTACTGAAGGTGTGGTTCTTGCGCCTTCGGTGTTAGTGATAACTGTGGGCTTTCCGCCTTCCATAACAGCTACGCATGAATTTGTTGTACCTAAGTCAATACCAATGATCTTACTCATAACTTTATCCTCCTGATGATATCAATATATTTCACCGGAGCCATTTTACGGCTCCTGCTGAACTTACAGGTCAATTAGTTGGCTACCTTTACCATCGAGTGTCTTACGACGCTGTCGCGGTACATATAGCCCTTCTGGAGCTCTTCGCTGACCGTGTTCTCACCGAACTCGTCATTCTCCTCATGCATTACCGCATTGTGGAGATTCGGATCGAATTCCTTTCCTACCGCCTCGATAGGCTTAACTCCGGCCTCCTCGAGCGACGACATCAGTTGCCTGTATACCTTATCCATGCCCTGAACGAAAGGATCGTCCTTCTTATCCTCGGGAACGCTTGCGAGTCCGCGCTCAAAGTTGTCTATGGTCGGGAGTATCTTCTCAACGATGCTCTTCGCGCCGACCTCAAACATCTGGGCCTTCTCTTTATCGTTTCTCTTGCGGAAATTATCGAACTCCGCGAGATTCCTCAAAAGTCTGTCGTTAAGTTCCTCAACCTTGCCGGTGAGCTCCTCGATCTTTACATCCTTCTTGTCTTTCTTGTCCTTTTTCGTGAACAATGAGACCTTTTTCTTTTCCTCCGAGCCTTCCTCAGCCTCTTCGCCTTCGTCTCCGATTGGGATCTCTTCTCCCGCGTCTTCTTCGAGGACTTCCTCAGCGGCCTCGTCTTCCGCCTTCTCAGCGGCTTCCTCGGCAGCCTTGCGAATGGCTTCCTTGATAAGCTCTTCCTTTACGTCTGACATCTTGCATTCCTTCCTGTTTACTACTTGTTTTTGAATATCGAATCGAGATCGTTCATCAGATTCTTAAGAGTCGCGACAACCTTCTCATAGTCCATTCTCTTCGGTCCGATGATGCCGACCTTGCCGTAAACGCCCTCATCCATCCTGTAGGTGGCGGTGACAACGGAGCAATCCTTCATCGAGTCGATCGGGGTCTCGCCTCCGATATAGACCTGAATGTCGTTCTTCGGCTCGTCGTCATGCTCGCTGCCATCCAGCTTATTATCTATCAGTTCCGCAAGCTCCTTCTTATCCTCGAGCGTGAACAGAAGGTTCTGCGCCGTCGCGGTATCGGTGAGCTCCGGATACTTGAAAAGATTCGTGGCACCGCTCGTGTAGACCTGTATCTGGCCTTCCTCTTCCATCGAATTCGCAACCGCGTCGAGAATGTCTCCGACCAGGGATGTATGCTCGCCGGCCTGCTCCTTCATCTTCTGGACGATGCCGATATTTATCTCTTCGAGATCAAGTCCCACAAGGAATGTGTTCAGGATCAGGTTAAGCTTCAGAACCACATCCTTCTCAACAGGCTCGCTCACGGGAATGATCTTATTCTTCGGGATATTGCCCTCAAGAAGGATAACCGCGAGTATGTGGGTGGGATCGACCTCGGTAAGCTGTATGAACTTTACCTTACGGCTTCTGTATTTCGGCGTGGTGATCATGGTCGCGTAGTTCGTATTGACCGCGAGAAGCTTGACTACCTGCTGGAGAAGAGTCTCGATCCTGTCGGACTTCTCCGTGAGCTGGTCGCGCATCGTATTAACCTCTTCGACCTTCTCTTCCATCATCGTATCGACATAAAGACGATACCCCTTATCCGTCGGAATACGTCCCGCGGAAGTATGGGGCTGGATCAGATAACCGAGCTCCTCAAGGTCCGCCATCTCATTACGGATGGTGGCCGAGCTGAGGCTCAGGTCGGTATACTTGGAGATCGT
>JAEEGH010005180.1_pt1 | contig 32914 bp, 25 predicted proteins | sample 9134181 | NCBI WGS metagenome assembly JAEEGH01 (sample SAMN16246544, study PRJNA631951) | gut metagenome | biome: gut microbiome; feature: rumen; material: DP-attached | host: Bos | place: Iran: Karaj | collected 2018-10
CAGGTGTGTCAGCAACAGAGAACGATATGTTTATTGCTGCTGATGAAACCTTTGCAGGTATGACGGTAAAGAACTACGCTGTCATTGGCGAGTCAGGCAAGACTATGCAGCGTCTCATGCCAGAGGGTACAGCATGGCCAGGTGGCGAGATTGACGAGGTTTCTACCCGTTATGTGGAGTTTAAGGCTACTATTCCAGAGGGCAAGACCTTCTACATGGACAATATCTCATTCAACGTAGCAGGTGTGTCTGCTGGCGACTTGGGCATACATGCTTACTACGCTACAACCTCAAGTTTTACTGATGCAGTCCTTATCGCTGAAAAGACCAAGATGACTGGTAATGCCGTCCAGGCAGTATCTAAGGACGTTATGAAGACCCTTGAAGAGGGTGAGACCATTTACATTCGTGTTTATCCTTGGAAGGAGGCTGCTGCTGCATCAGGCAAATACGTGGCTCTCTCAGACGTTACTATCCATGGGGTTATGGCAAACCAGACCTCAGAGCCTGCAACCTTCGGCATCGGACGTGAGTTTGCTTCTGATGGAGTATTCGAGGATGGTTTGGAGAAGGTGTTGGGCACAGCGCCTACAGGCATAACCTTCGAGCAGAGTTCTGCAACGTTCCCTAACACTGCTACTGGTCAGACACTGAAGCATGGTGCAGCTACCCCTACCTATACAGGTGGCACTGTTATTCGTAACTATTACAATGGTGCAGCTGTAAAGGGCGAGTATGTTGACGGTTTTCAGTGGGGTTTCAAGGTAACCATTCCTGAGGGCTATTTCATGAGCGTTTCAGAGATATTCTCTGATGTTTATGGAGTAAAGAACACGCTCACTTCTAAGTTTGTTGTAAAGGCAAGTCCTGATGGTATGCCTTTATGGGAGTCTGAGTCACATGCTGCTAACGTGGAGAGCGGTGGCGTTGCATGTCAGAATAAGCTTGACGTAAGCAATATCACATCACTTCAGGAACTCACAGGCGACATCTACTTCTTCATGCCTTGGTATTCTGGTTCAAGCGCTACTTACTATGCACTTAAGGACTTCAATATCACAGCCACACTGACACAGGATGTGCCAACAACCAAGTACAAACTCGACACTACTGTTTCACCAGCTGATGCAGGTAAAATCTTTGCTTCTCCTGAGAGTGCTTCCTACAAGGAAGGAACAACTGTTACACTCACCACAGCTCGTAACTTCGGCTATAAGTTTAAGGAGTGGCAGGTTGACGGCACTACTGTCAGCACCGATGCTTCTTACCAGATAACGATGGATGCAGACAAGGCTGTTACAGCAGTCTTTGAGACCATACCTACATATACCATCACCACAAAGGTAAACAACGATGCAGATATTTCAATAGGTTCTGTAACCCTCACTCCTAATTTGCATAGCAATAAGTATGAGGAGGGTGAGGAAGTCATAGCAACAGCTGAGACATCTAAGATTCTGAAATTTACCAACTGGGAAGACAACAGCACAGCCAACCCTCGCGCCCTTACTGTGAATGGCGATATGACCATCACTGCCAACTACGAGGTGCAGGACTTCATTGCAGTCTTTGATGCATCTACCGTTCAGGGCTACGATTACAGTGGCACACCATTCCCTGCCGACCTTACATGGGACGACCAGCGTAATGCCAAGGCAAGTGTTGTTAAGGTTAGCGATGGTACCATTCTCTACACCCAGACAGGTGGCACACCTGTAGTGCGTAACCGTATCGGTGTTGTCAGCACAGGACTTAACGGTCTCTACCAGAATGGCTATAACACCAAGGAAATAGCATGGCAGTATGAGTTCTCTACCAAGGGCTTCACTTCTGCTAAGTTCTCAGGTCAGATGGCTGCCAAGAATGCTGCTACCAAGAACTATAAGGCACAGTATTCTACTGACGGCACTACCTTCACCGATATTGATGGCGCTACGCTCAATATCAGTGGTCCAGGCACAATCACTGACTACGAGTTCGACCTCCCTGCAGCATGTGCAGGTCAGGATAAGGTATGTATCCGAATCACTGGTACTGGTGATGAGGTGTTCAACCCTGATTATCAGTTTAACAAGGGTCCTTTCCTCGGACTGAAGTACACCGACCACTCTGAGTCTGGTATTGGTAATCTTTACATCCTTGGTACTGCAGAGGTTGCTCCAGACAGCGATGCTCCACAGGTTATAGGCTCTATCCCTGCTGCAGATGCTACTGGCGTTTCAGCATCAGGTAAGATAACCATAACATACGACGAGCGCATTCAGGCAGGCAATATCAACAACGGCTTTGCTACACTTAACGGTGAGAAGATAGACCCTGTATGGAACACACGTTCTGTTTCCTTCGATTATGCAGGCTTGAACTACGGCGAGACCTACACCTTCCACATGCCTGCAGGTTATGTAGAAGACCGTTCTGGCAATGCTGCTGCTGAATATGGCTTCTCATTTACCGTTATGAATCGTCAGAAGCCATCTGCACGCACCTTCGATGCTATCGTTGACCAGACACTCGAACTCGGCTATGGTGAGTCTATCGCTGCTACTGCTGACATGCCTGCACAGTATCGCTACCTGCAGGATGCTATCAATGCAGCACCTTCTACCACACTGAAGCCATACCTTATATATGTAAAGGAAGGATACTATTCAGACCCTAACCCATACTTCGACGAGAGTTACGGTTCTGTTTACAAAGACCAGACTCCAGGCTCTACCTCTGATGAGGTAATAAAGATTAAGGGTAATGGTAAGTCTGAGGACGGTACTATAACCTATGACGACTGTAGGATTGTCTATGTCAACAAACCTAACGTACACATCATAGGTCAGGCTGTTGACAAGGTGACCATAGCTACCGACCGTCAGGATGGTGGCGATAAGAACAACCGCTCAAAGGCATGGTATCACGTCAATGCTGGTGCTGCTCTTGAGGTTCAGCAAGGCGCTAATGACTTCTACATGGAGAATATCACCATCGACAATGAGAACTGGACCAAGGAGAAGAAAGCAGGTCCTCAGGCTCTCTGTATCAATGCCAATGCCGACCGTGTGGCATGGAATAACATGAACATCCGTTCTTATCAGGACGACTTCTATTCTCATGGCGTTTATAACCGTTACTTCTGGATTAACTCACGCTTCGAGGGTTCTGTTGACTATATCTACGGCAATGGCGATATATGGCTTGAGAACACCATTCAGGACATCAACCGTGAGACAGGTGGCTACATCGTAGCACCAAACCACGAGAAAGAGACACGTTGGGGTTATGTCTTCAACAATACCAAGATTATCTCTTCTCTCTATGGTGACAACTGTCAGGTATGGCTGGGTCGTCCTTGGCATAACTATCCTAAGACCGTGTTCCTCAACACTGAGATGGATGTCAAGCCTTACGGCCTCTACTGGGCAGAGACTATGGGTGGTTTGCCAGCGCTCTGGGCAGTATATAACATTGTTGACAAGAACGGCATCAAGATGACAGAGGAGTCACGCCTCACTTACTATTCTACAGAGTCTGGTCTGGATTATGACTACTCAGAGGTAGTGGGTGGTGTAACACGTTACTACAAGAATGCCAAGAACTCCCTGACCACTGAAGAGGCTGCTACATACACCCTTGAGAACGTGATGGCAGGTGATGGAACGTCTGATCCTTCTACAGGTAAGTGGAACCCACTGCCTATTGTTGAGAAGACCTCTACACCACAGCTCGCTGTTAATGGTAATGTTGCCACATGGGAGGCTGACGAGTTTGCTATCTGTTATGTAGTGACTGTCAACGGCAAAGCAACAGCTTTCCCAACCGAGGCAAGCTACACAGGCGAGGAGGGCGATGTTGTCAGCGTTCAGTCTGTCAACGAGTATGGTGCTCTCTCTGAGATGTCAGCTGAGGTAACCCTCGACAAAGCAACAGCCATAGAGGCTGTAACTGCAGAAGAGGGTGCCAGGAATGCTGCTAAGGGTACATTTACGCTCGATGGTAAGAAGGTACAGAAAGCCTCACAGCGTGGCGTTTATGTAGAAAATGGTGCTAAGATAGCTTATTAAAATACCCTAAATATATAAAAAAGGTGGTGCGGTGTTTCGCCGTATCACCTTTTTTTAGTACCTTTGCCCGCAGGTATGAAGAAATTCTTTGTAATAGGATTGCTTTTCGCCAGTATGCTGTCGGCTTGCAGGGCTGATAATTTTACGGCACTGGAGCAACAGCAGATAAGTATTGAGACGCCGGGACTGTTCAGTAAGTCGAGTGCGTTTCAGATAGACTTTACCAAGATGGACGATAAGGAATACAGCTTTCCTTTGCCTGTGGGTAAGGTGCTGGCTACTGATGGTGGAAGCATGGAGATAGAAACCACTAAGGGCGATGCCGTGAAGGCTATGTTTGCTGGTACGGTGCGCCTTTCGCGATATAACGCCAGCTACGGCAACGTGGTTGTAGTGCGCCATAACAACGGTCTTGAGACGGTCTATGCCTTCAATGCCCAGAATATGGTGAAGAGTGGCGACCGTGTAAAGGCTGGTCAGACGGTGGGCATCACGGGTTCACACACGGTGCTTGTAAGCCTGATGGTTGATGGCAACCGTATAAATCCTAACACCATCATTGATGTGAGGAGTCACAACCTGCGTCGCCAGATTCTCACCTTCGAGAAAGAGGCTGGCAAGGTGACCGTGAAGGCTAAATACACCCCCGAGCAGTTGAGGGAGAGGGCTGAGAAGGCTCAGAACATAGGCTATGAAACCAACGACCCTTTCAGGGGCAATAGTGTGTATCGTCTTAACCTCGACCTGATAAAAGACTGGCATTACCCCCTTGACCATGCCCACGTCATCAGTGGCTTCGGTGGCAAGCGTCATCACTCGGGCACTGATATCAAGAATGGTCCTGGCACTAAGGTCTATGCAGCATTTGATGGCAAGGTGGTTCAGTCAGGCAATTTCTCTGGCTACGGCAAGTGCATCACCATTCGCCATGCCTTCGGAATAGAGACACGCTACAGCCACAACTCCAAGAACCTGGTTAACGTGGGCGACATGGTGAAGGCTGGACAGGTGATAGCCATAGTGGGCAGAACGGGGCGCGCCACCACTGAGCATGTGCACTTTGAGACGCGCATAGCAGGCAAGGCGTTTAATCCTGAGTTCGTATTCGACCATAATGCAAACAAACTTCATACAGGCACCCTGCAGTTTAAGAAGAACGGCAGTGTGAAACGACTGAAGTAGTTTAGAGTGTAAAGTATAAAGTATAGAGTATAAAGTATAAAATGAAGCGACTTATTAATTTTTCATTTTTGATTATTACTTGCAGCACTACGGTGCTGAGTTCGTGTACCACCACTGGCGCTGGAGCCATGACAGGTGCCATGTTTGGCGGAGTGATTGGCTCAAGCATTGGAGGCATAGGCGGTGGCTATCGTGGTAGCAACGTGGGCACGCTGGTGGGTATGGCTGCAGGTGCTGCTACTGGTGCTGCTATAGGTGCTGCTGCTGAGGCTAAGGAGCGTGAGGCAGAGGCAGAGTTTATACGTGAGGAGCGTGAGAGTGTGAGAGAGCACTATCGCAGTCTGGGCATCAATAATGCCAAGCCTGACGATAATGACGATGTGTATGGCGCTCCACGTCGCTCTGATGCCAGCGGCTATTCCTCTGACCCAGTGTATGACGACAGGATAGAGCTTACTCCGAGCACTAATAATCCTACGCCAACCACAGGCACAGGTTCAGTCTCAACCACAACCACAAACTCTACACCAACCATAAACATCAGTTCTACACCAGTCACCACAACCGTTCCAGCTGCTGTGGTAGAGGTGTCTGAGACATCTGCTGTTATCACCACCCCTATAAAGATAGAGAACGCACGTTTTATAAACGAGCAGAACACCACCCACATAGCTAAGGGTGAACTCGTGAAGATATCTTTCGAGATAAGAAACATGTCTGATGCGGCTGTCAATAACGTGGTGCCAGTGGTTAAGGAGACTACAGGCAATAAGCACCTGCTCATTTCTCCTTCTACGCTCGTAGAGCGTCTGGCTGCCCACAAGGCTATACGCTACACGGCATACGTGAGCGCTGAAAAGACGCTGAAGACAGGCACGGCACACTTCGTTATAGCAGTATATTCAGATAACAACCAGATAAGTAACACCATCGAGTTTGATGTGACGCTGAACTAAGAGTTCAAAGGTTCAAGATTTCAATAGAAATTCTATAGATATGAAAAAAATCGTATTATGTATGTTTGCTACCTTGTCGGTAGTAGCATGTAAGAATGAAAAGACAAGCGATCTCAGCGAGACCGATGCTCGTATCGATTCCCTTCAGAAGGTTATTGAGCAGAAAGACAATGAAATCAATGATGTGATGGCTACCTTCAACGAGATTCAGGAAGGTTTCCGCCTGATAGAGCAGGCTGAGAACACCGTGACGCTCATGAAGAGTGGCGAGCAGGTTAACAAGAGCGACCAGATTCGCATGAGCATACGCAACATCCAGCAGAGTATGCAGCATAACCGCGACCTCATAGCTAAGTTGCAACAGCAGGTGCGTGAGGGTTCTACACGCTCTGAGCAGTTGCGTCGCACAGTTGAGACACTCATGAAGCAACTCGACGACAAGAGCGAGTCACTCCGTCAGTTGCAGGCTGAGCTCGAGCAGAAGGATATTCACATTGCCGAGCTCGACAAGACCGTTGCCGACCTCAACACCAACATCGGCGACCTGCAGCAGGAGACTCAGCAGAAGCAGCAGACCATCGACACTCAGGACAAGCAGCTCAACACCGCTTATTACGTCTTTGGCAATAAGAAGGAGTTGCAGAACCAGAACATCTACCACAAGGGTAAGGTGCTGCGTGCTAATTTCAACAAGAACTACTTCACCAAGATTGACATACGCGATGTGAAGGAGATCAAGCTCTATTCCAAGGATGCCGAGCTGCTCACTACTCACCCTGCAGGCACCTACACCCTGCAGCCTGATGCCCAGAAGCAGTATGTGTTGCGAATCACTAACCCGCAACAGTTCTGGAGCACAAGCAAATACTTAGTAATACTGGTTAAGTAAAACAATAAAGGCTACCTGTTTGGGTAGCCTTTTTATTTTGTTCTTAAGGTCCTTAAGGTCTTTAAGGTCTTTAGAGTCGTTATTCAAAGTAGAACGACAGCACAATCATCTTGTTTGTAGCCTTGTCCACAGCTGAGGCGTAAGGCAGTATGGGGTTGTCCTCCTTAATGTTTCGGTTGGTGTCGTAGGCATTGGTCAGTCCGTACATAAACTTCAGCTCAGGACGTAGTTTGAAGAACGGCAGGTAGAAGTCGCATCCCAGTCCCACCTCCAGGAACACCTCCGACTTCTTAAACTGTATGTAGTCGTTAGTGGTGTTGGTCAGGTTTATCATCGGTGCTATGCCAGCCATGATGTAAGGACGGTGGTTGTTCCATCGCTGAGCTGCAAAGATAAGGTCGAAGTTGGCTCCCACATACACCGTGCGCAGCTGTTGCGTCTTTGGCTCACGGTTTTCCTCTGGGTGCAGTTTGTTGTAGAAACGGAAGTTGTGCGTACCGAAATACAATTGTGGAGCTGCGCGGAAGGCGAAATACTGGCTTATCCTTGCCTCCATCAGCACACCCACGTTAAAACCAAAATCCCATGAGTCCTGGTCGCAATATATCTCAGACTGCTCTCCAGTCTTCAGCGTGGTCAGTCCCACGTTCCTGAACTCCGTCTCTTGCAGGTTGGTACCCACCACCATGCCGAAGTGCATCGGTCTCAGGTCGGTGTAGGGACGGTTCTGCACCCTCGCCTCCTGTGCTGTTGCCTGCTGAATGAAGAATGTAGAATGTAGAATGAAGAATGTAAGTAACAACACCCTTCTGTACGCCCTTCTTTTTAACATCTTACTATAATGCTTCAATTCCTAATTCCTAATTTCTAATTACTAATTATAAAACGTATGTTTATTTTAAAAATTGCATTTCTTCCTGTTAAATCCCTACAAAATGATGGTGAAAGTAGGTATTTTTCATCTATTTTCAAAAAATACCTACCTAAAATTTGGTAGTTTCCAAAACTTTTTCTTATCTTTGCAAAGTCATCCGGGTATCGTGATACCTAAAAATGATTATCTATACAAAAACATTATAAACTTTAAAACATTAACATTATGGCTTACGTAATTGGTTCAGATTGTATCGCTTGTGGTACATGTATCGACGAGTGTCCATCAGAGGCAATCTCTGCAGGTGACATCTATTCTATCAACCCTGATGCTTGCACAGAGTGCGGCACATGCGCTGATGTATGTCCTAACGAGGCAATCTCTCTCCCATAAGGAAAGACCCTCTCTAACTCTCCCTTAAAGGGCGAGAACTATAAAAGCTCCCAATATCGGGAGCTTTTTTTGTTTACTTTCTTATCATGCTGGTCTCTCCCCCTTTAAGGGGGAGCTGGAGAGGGTCTTTTTATTGCATCGCTATCATATTGAAGAACTCGTTCCTCAGCTGGCGGTTCTTCTCAAACACGCCTGTGAAGTATGACACAGTCATGTCGCCTTTGTTCTTCACTCCACGCATCGACTTACAGGTGTGGTGACCCTTCATCACTATGGCGAAGCCCAGTGCTGGTGGCAACGGCTTGCCCGTCTTGGTTCTTGTCAGCGCCTCAGAGAGCATGTCTATCACGTCGCGACACAGTTTCTCCTGCAACTGCAGTTTGGCAGCACAGTAGCCCACCACCCTTGCTACCTTCGATATACCCAGTATCCTGCCCTCGGGGTTAGGAATGTAGGCAAAGTAATACTTGCCGAAGAATGGCAGCATGTGGTGCTCACACATGGAGTAGTAGTCGCCACAGTCAAACACCATCTCGTCAGTGTGCGATGAGTTGGTAAACGTGCTGATGCGAGGCTTCATCTCAGGCTTGTAGCCACGGAATATCTCGTCATACATCCTTACTATGCGCTCAGGCGTGTTGTGCAGTCCCTCGCGCTCAGGGTCTTCGCCTATGTACCTCATTATGGTACATATCGCTTCCCTTACCTGTTCTTGTGATATATTGTTCATGGAATATTTATTAGTTTATGAGTTTGTAATGAGAGCCTCCACTGTGGGTGCTCCTTAATGTAGGAGATGACCTCTTTCCCGTTCCCGTTATCGTTCCCGTTATCCAACGGCTGCAAGCAGCGTTGGGAGGCCTTCACCTCTTTGTATTTCTCCAGATACTCCTTTATGAACAGCAGTTTCAGTTCGTCTATGCGTTGTATCTTTATCTCGTTGCCCTTCGGACTGCATGTTATCCAGTCCACCTCCGTGCCATCCTTCAGGGGTAGGGCACCGTTAGTCTCTATCTGTATGAAGAAGCCCTTCTCATGCAGCAGATGGGTCAGCCTGGCATTCAACTGCATCGTGGGTTCGCCACCCGTTATCACTATGTGGCGCGCTGGGTACTGGCTCACCCTCTCGGCTATCTCCTCCTCAGTCATCTCCGTGCCCTGTTCGTGTCCCTTCGTGTCGCAAAACCAGCACTTCATGTTGCATCCGCTCAGTCTGAGGAATACCGCTGCCGTTCCCGTATATACGCCCTCACCCTGCAGTGAGTAGAAAATCTCGTTAACCTTCATAGTTCCCGTTCTCGTTAACGTTCATCTTCCTCGTATATGGCAACATTCCCTTCACTCTCCTGCACCTCCACCCTGTAGCACTCAGGAATCTGGTCGCAAATCCACTTGGCAATATTCTCTGCCGTAGGGTTAAAGGGCAGCAGTTCGTTGAAGTTTCCGTGATCCAGATAGCCGTGAATCTGTTGCTTCACCTGTGTGAAGTCTATTACCATTCCGTCTTGATTGAGCTGTTGGGCTTTACAATGTATGGTCACCACCCAGTTGTGGCCATGCAGGTTTTCGCACTTACTTCTGTACGAAAGTTTCAGCTGGTGACACCCAGCTATCTCCATTGTTTTCTTAATGTAATACATCGTCAAAGTTTTTTTTAATAGGGTTTGCTTCTACCTATATCGGGTGCAAAGGTACGAATAAAAATTGAAAATTGAAAATTGAATGTTGAAAATTTTACTTTTTATTTTCTTTTTCGCTCCTTATTCTCACTCTTGCATAATTTTTGAATATCTTTGCAAAGACTAAAACTTAAGAAACTATGGAGATTAAAGTAATCAGAATGTTTGACGGCGGTTTTATGAACCAGCCATTCGCCTTTGGCGGTGAGGAGGGTAAGGATGCTTTTGACGAGCAGATAATCTATCGCAGCAGTTTGCAGAACTTCCTCATCGACACGGGCAAGGAGGTAATATTGGTGGACACAGGCTTCGACAGCAGTTTCCCTGTGCCAGCAAAGAAACTTGGCGCTCCGCTGTATATGGGCGAGAAGGTAGCCGACTATATGGATGCCTTTGCCGCACTGGGCTATAAGCCTGAGCAGGTGACCAAGATACTCGTTACTCACAAGCACCCAGACCATACAGGTGTGTTGAAGAATTTCCCTAATGCTAAGGTCTATATAGGCAAGGAAGATGCTGAGGCTATGAAGCTGGAGGGCGACAACATAGTGTGCGACTTTAAGGACGGAGCGTATAAGAACTTCCCTGAGTCAACAAAGGTGGCTGACGGCATTTACTTCATAAAGGCTAAGGGACACACTAATGGCAACTGCATCATAATAGCTGAGAATGATGGATTGTACTATATGTTCCACGGCGACGTGACCTACTGCGATGCTGCCCTGAAGGCAAACAAGCTCAGCATAGTATTTGAAGACAAAGAAGCAGCTCGTGACACCCTCGACAAGGTAAGAGAGTTCATTAAGAACAATCCTACTGTCTATCTCTCTACCCACTGCCCTGAAGGCTATGAAAACCTCGAACTGAAGAGGGTGATGAAACTATAGATTTACCAGATATAGTCACAGTCTCTGCCTTTGGCGCATAGCTGAGTCTCAATGTGTTTCTCTGCTCTGCGTCAAACAGATTCTTTTTTGTGCAGAAAGCAGGAGTGGTCTGTGCATTCACAAGTGTGGAACACAACATCAGTATAACGATATGTAGGAGCTTGATTATATTCATGTCGGCAAAGAGTTTTTAATTTCTTTTTCTTTTGCAAAGGTACGACATTAACTTAAATAGTGCAAGAAAAAAGTACAATTTAACATTTGGGGCTAAGTCTGAAAAATGAGGCGTCAAATCTGGGTGCAGAAGGGCTGCTTTAGCGTGCAGAAGCAATGCCTCAGCGTGCAGAAGTAATGCCTCTACAGACTGTCAAAATGTTTAGCAAATAACATGCTAAGTATCAGGCGGTTAGATGCACATAAAAATTATTGTAAAAATAGTTTCTCGGTATAGGCATTTTGCACAAAATGGCAAAAGTGTGCATAGTACATTTTAACATTTGGGAGCATGTCACTTGTCACTTTTGTCACTTTTGTCACTTTTGTGACTTTTGTGACTTTGTGACTTTTTGATGCGCACGCACGCGCTTATTATATATATATTATATACTTACAAAAGAAATAAGAAAGATAATTATATATAATTCTCTTTCTTACAAAGAAAAGTTTTCTTAGTTGTTGTATCGTGTATAACAGTTTCTTGCTATTCTTCCCAAAGCAAGATTCCTATTTAAGCATCAGCTATTTGATATAGAGAAAGGTATATGTACCCAGAAGTGACAAAAGTGACAAAAGTGACAAAAGTGACAAGTCACAAAAGTCACAAAAGTCACAAAAGTCACAACTAATATTTAAATTGCAAATTTGTGAGGGATGTTTGGGGATGTGAGATAAAAAAATCCTCGCATGGCTTCACAGCTGTCGAGGATAGTGATTATGAATTTTTTTTGGAGTTCAACATTTTCACAAAAAATGTGATAACTATGAACGTGTGCAAAGGTAATATTTTTTTTCAAATATGAGCTCTCAAATTTACAAAATCGTCTTTTAAAAAAACAAAAAATATTAAGCCCCTTTTTTACCCCCCCTAAAAGTTCAATTTTTATCGGTTTCATCGGCAAAAATAAAGATGCCTGCGCACCAGTCGCAGACATCCTTTTCTTGTATTTTTTTTAGTTAGCAATAGATTTTAGCGTTTCACAGCCACTTTCTTGCCTCCTATAATGTAGGTACCCTCAGGCAGTTCATCGAGTGAAATGACCTTTGTAGCCACCTTCGCACCCTGCATATTATATACATCCACAGGTCTGGTAAACCTGCCGTTGATGATGCGTCCTATGCCCGTAGGAGTGAACAGGAACTTCACCTTCAGTGCACTGCCAGTAGGCTGGTCTGTACCATCAACGACTGATGCTGTAATAACCTTATCTGAAGGACCATCAAAATCATCTTCTGAAACGGGAATGCTGTTAGGAGTACAATCCAGCGTCAGGCTCCACTCGCTCTCGGTATCTTCACAGAGCAGTCTGATGTTCTCTGCGTAGCCCTGAGTAGCATGGTCGTAGAGCAGAACGGTAGGTATCTGTGCCCATACCACAGCAGCATCAAGGTTATTGACATCAATTGTTATCACCTTATCTATGGTCTGGTTCTTCAATGTCAGTGTAGTAACATTGCTGCTGATGGCAGGTGTTACATCTGCCAGGCAGTTGTCTGAAGCATACAGAGTGGTGAGGTCTGTCAATGGCTGGGCAAACGTGCTTATATTGCCACTCAGCTGGTTATTGGCAAGGTTCACAGCAGTCAGTTTGCTGGTGAAGTCCTCCTTGTCAGCAAGGAATGTCTCCATACCCTCGCCAATGTCGCCCGTCAACTGGTTCTCGCTCAGGTTGAGGCTCTCCAGTTTAGGCAGTGAGAGCAGTGTGTATGGGAATGTGCCCGTCACGCCGTTGTTACTCAGGTTGATGCTTACCACATGTCCGCCGAGTATTGATACGCCAGGCAGTGACTGCACGGTGCGACGCTCCACGTCGAAGTCCCACTTCTTGGTCCAGCCCTCGCCATTGCCCATCTCCTGATAAGCTTGCTTGAGCAGGTTCCATTCCTCTTCTACCATCTGAGGCATGTCTATCTTTGCCTTGACGTAGAAGAAGTTGTCGCTGCGTGTCGCAGTCTCGCCCTGTTCCTTCACCAGATTGCCTGCTGCCTCGGTGTTGGCCATGAGGTAACCATATTCAGCAGTAGTAGGCTCATAAGGATTGACGATAGAGCCTCCAGCCTTCTCCCAGTCTATGGAGGTGACAGAGCTCATGTCAGAAGCCACGAGTATGTAGTAGCTGCCATACTGTTCCTCAGTGAGGCTTATCTCGGCACTTCCCTCATACTCATCTCCACTTGGGAGGTCCTTGACATTTGCCACGGACTTGAGCAACAGGCAACTCTTCTGTCCCGTTCCGCCATACACGTCAGGTACGAGCCATACGCGGTCTGTCCATGCCTTGCCGTTGGTACCTCCTATGCCGTCATTGCGCACCGTCCACTTTATTGTGGCTTTCGTGCCAGCCTCTATTTCTGCTGGCAGTGTTATGGTGCTCACATGCAGGTTAGGAAGCAGTTGGACTGAGAAATTCATCACCTGACTCTCTATCTGCTGCGTGGCGTTGCGTGCCACCACTTGCCACTTGTATGACTTACCGTCTTGGCAGAAGTTTGTCGATGTGAACGTCGTCTCCGTAATGCCCGTTGCTGATGGCGTTGCAGGTTTCTGGTTCACAGCGTTCCACAGATATACGTCATACACGGCATTGGATATACCGTTCCACTGCAGCTGCACAGTAAGTGCATCGAGCGAAGTGCCGTTTGCTGGTTGCAAGTTAGTAAACTCACCCTCCAGTGCAGGAGTCACAGTAATGGTGTGGGTGAATGAGCAGAATGTCTCCTCTCCCTTCTTTCCCACCACATTATATATAATCTGTGCGTCCTCCGTGCTGCTGCTTGATATCGTCATCTGCGGTATGCTGCCTGTACCCTCAGCGGTGTAGCCGCTCAGGACTTCAGGAGTATCATCAGCAGCTTTCCATGTGAAGGTCAGTCCTGTGCTTATCGGCGCAAAGTCAACAGCGGCAGTCTGCTCACCCGACTTCACGGTCTGGCTTGTCAGTTCGTCTATCTTCGTTGGGTCGAAGATGATGCCCCACAGTTTCAGGTTCACGTTGCTGATGGCGAGATTCTTGCCAAGAGCGGTGAATATGCCCACCACCTCTGTCTTCACTACCTCACTCTCGTTTCCGAATCCCATAGTAGGTACAGTGCCCTCGCCATTGCGTTGCAGTGTGAGGGTGTAGCCTCCAGTTGACAGTTGAGAGTTGATGGTTGACAGGTGACTTATGTCGCTCTCGCTCAGTGCACAGGCGAATGTCTCGCCCTGCTTCACCATCACCGTCACGTCAGAGTTGATGGGCGAAGCCGCCATGAAAGTGAGCAATGACGATGTAGAGGTGAAGTAGCGCACGCCTTTCTCCTCAGTGTCGAGGAAGAGTGTGCCGTTCACGCGCCATGTGTTCTTGTTGTTTACGAGTACCGACATCATCGCCACGTCGGTGCCTGTCTCGCCTTTCACCGTCAGCGTCACGTCGTATGTGCCCTCTGCTGCGTACGTATGCAGCGGATTGCGCTCTGTGCTCGATGTGCCGTCGCCGAAGTTCCATGTCCACTCCAGCGCCTTGTCTGACGACTGGTTCTTAAACTGGAATCTGTTTTGGAACTTATCAAACGTAAACGAAGCATACAGTCCGTCCTCTCTCTGCTCCTCCACGTAGATGTAACCTTTTCGCGTGGAGTTGATGACGGTCGTTGACTCATCGCTGTTGATGCGTGCACCATTTTTCAGCACCACCTCGTAGCTTGTGCCTTCCGTCGCCGTCTCGCTGATGGTCACAGGCACGTCAAACACCTTGCCGTTGTTGCCCGTAATGGCTGTACCTCCCGTTATGTCAAATCGGTAGGCGTTGCCCTCAGAGGGTACAGGAGTCACGGTGAGTGTCTTGCCTGCGGCGCGCTCAGCCAGTGCCGTGCTTGCCGTCTGCACGTCAAATCCCTCAGGGAACTTCACCACTACCGTCATGTTAGGCACCTCGGCGGTATTCTCCAGTATCACGGGGTAGTTGATGGTCTGCCCCCGCACGCCGTTTTGCGTCATGCCGTAGAGAGCCAGCTCTTCCGACGTTGATGCTGACGGCTCAGCTGGGTTGCTCGGGTTGTAGTTGTACTCGAAGTGTGCCGTGAGTGTTATGTCCTTCTCTGGTATGGGGAAGGTATATACACTGTTGGTAGAAACCTCTTCGCCGTCGAGTGTCCACTTAGTAAACGTGTACCATGTGCTGTTGTACGCGCGGAACGTCTGGTTGGTGCCCTGTTCATACTCGTTGCCGCTTGCCACGTTAAACGTGCCGCCGCCTGCAGGATTGCTTATAAGGAACACCTTGTGGTACAGTCTCTCCGTAGGCTCCGTAGGAGCGGTGGGGTCATAGCTGAAATTAGCCACAAGCTGGTTAGCCTCGTCACCTGCAAGCATAGTGTAACCGAATGGATTAGCAGTGGAAATCTCCACCCCATCCTTCGTCCAATTGACAAACTTGAAGTTGGATGCTGCATTTGCCTTTACGCTAACTACAGATCCTACCTCGTAGTTATTTCCGCTGGCTATGTTGAAACTACCGCCAGCCGCTGGCTGTGCAGTGAGAAACAGTGGGGCATATACAGGCTTGGGTGGTATAATAGCCTCACTGGGCTCACCAGGAGCACTAGGAGTGTATATGAAGTGGGCAATAAGCTTCGCATCGTGAGACGGCATGGTGTACTGAAAACGATAGACATTGGATATCTCGTCGCCATCTTCATCAGTCCAGTTCACGAAGGTGAAGTTTGAAGCCGTATTAGCCTGAACCCAAAATGTGGTGCCCTCCGTCTGCTGGGTAGTAGCGTTCAGGTTGAACGTTCCTCCCCCCGACGGGTCGGCTGCCAGTGTCAGCGTGTATTGCTTCACTGGCGCGCCGGGCTCCGCAGGATTAGCAGGGTTGTATTGCCCCCATACACCAGCGCTAACGCATAATGCCAGCAATATGAGAATATACTTAAAACCTCGCATAGTTGTTAATTGTTAGTGAGACAACTTTACAAAAGTTTATTCAAGTTACTTAATGACTTTCACATTGCCCTGTACATATATGCCAGGTTGTGTAGCATTGGTCTTTCTGCCCATGAGATCATAGGTGTCCACGTTAACGTTCACGTTAATGTTTTCCTTTATCTCGTCAGTGCCAGTAGCATCTTTCTCGCTGAAGACTAATGTAAAGCGTGTGATGTTAGCCTCGCTTGAAGCGTCAACACCAAATGTGTAGCTTTCATTTGTAATATCTATCGTGTTGCCTTCCTCACTGTCTATGAGCTGTACCTTGCCGTCAGCACGCTGTGCGCTGATGGTATATTCGCCAGCCTTAGCAGCATAGAATGCAAGTGTCACCTTACCGTCCAGAGCAGGACGCTCGTTGATGGCGTATGCATTTCCGTCGCTGTCAGTAGTGAATATCTGAGGCACAGAGTTGTCAAGACTCATAAACTTAGAAGCGTCACACTCCAACTCGTAACCCATGTTGGCATTGTTGTTCAAGACTACACGAGTCTCATCAGCTGCATTTTCACTTTCGCTGTCGGCAATCTGTATGTTGAATATCTTGCGAGACTGCTCGCCCAAGGTGAATGAGTTGCTTGTGGTATGAGGAGCAACAGTAGAGAGTAGCTGTCGGCCTTCCTTATTGAAGACTATTTTATCCACGGCCTCGGGTTTCTGTACGAAGAATGACTGCATAGGGCGCAACACGAGGTCGTCGTCGGCTATTGAGTATGCCTTATAGGTGCTTCCGTTCCATATTGTTATAGGAGCAGTGAAGTCCATATAGAATATGTCATAGTAGCATGGGTATGGGTTGCCCACATAGTTCCAAGAACGGTTGGCAGCCGTCTCACTCTCGTTGGTGGTGAGGTTCCAGGTAACGTCCTTCGTGGTGAAGAGCTGTGTCTGTCCGGCAGCATCAGCAGGGAAGGTAATGATACACTCCTTGTTGCAGTGGAATATGTAACCCTGTCCACCCTTCAGCACGCTGGTATCAACGTTCTTCCAACTGCCTGTAGCACCCTTTACGGCACGGTTCTCAGCATCATAGTAACGGAATACGTATGAAGCATCGTCTGAAACGTTGATGTCGGCAACGTTCACGTCGTGTATAGGAGTGATGAAGTACCACTTGTTGGCTGCTACTGAGAACTTGGTTGCAGCCTCATTGGCTGTAACTGCATCACATGTGTTGAGCAGTCGTCCTGGGTTCTCTTCGCTGAAGAACATGTTGAACTTGTCCATCGTCATAGGAGCCGAGCCACCTACTGTCAGCTGACCGTTGTAGTAGAGGTCCACGTCAGGTGTACCCTGCATACGGCGGTTGTTGGTGAGCATGAGCGGAGAGGTAATCTTCCAGTAGTCCACGTCATCGCCCTCTATGATGCTGCCGAATGCCTTCCAGTAGGTATCGAGCTTATAGTTAACTACAGCGAATGAAGGCACCACGAGCGTGATGACGCTCTTGTCTCGACTGCTTTCGAATGGATCAGCAGGAACCGTCGGAGGTGTAGCAGCACGCATAGTTATCTTCTCTATGTTAGGACATGAGCGGAAGTTTGAACGATAACCAGATCCAGAAGTGCGATACCAGTCTGTCCATCCATACCACCTGTCATAGCTCCAATAGCCATAGTTTCCAGATTCGAGGAATGACGGCATCACTATTTCCTTAAGGCTGCTATTGTTGCTGAATGCATCCGTACCCAACCATTGTAGGTTAATAGGGAGTTCCACCTTCTCTAATGAGTTGTAGCGGAAAGCACCGAACATAATCTTTTCAAGAGATGCTGGGAACAAAATCTCTGTTAAGTTTTGACAATTGTAGAAGGCTTCGTGATGTATAGTCTTTAAGTTTGCTGGCAGATGTACTTCCTTCAATGCACGATTTTCCCTACACACCCAAGGATATATTTCTGTAAGCCCGTCAGAGAATCGTATGCTCTCCATTGCATAATTCTCGTTAAATGCATACCTCTCAATAAATGTCACTGCATCACCCATAGTAACCGACTTCATTGCCTCACAATGATTAAATGCTTCCAGTCCGATTGTCTCCAATTGTGCTGGTAAAGCTACTTCCTGCAACAACTTGCATGATAAAAACGCATATTGCTCGATGGTCTTCAACTGTGAACCCTCGGCAAATGTGCAGTACATCAGCGGTGTTGACTGGAAAGCACGCTGCTTTATTATGGTCACCGTTGACGGAATATTGATGCGGCGTATGGTTGTTCCATTGAAAGCATACTCACCGATAGAGGTGATACCCTCTGGAAGGATGACGCTGCTGAGCAGCGACTTGCCATCAAATGCCTTGTCGGGCACAGTAGTGATAATAGCCTCGCTGAGGTCGAGTGCCTTCAGGTTCTGCATGTTCTTGATGTCAGTCCAGTCGCTGTCGTTCATCTTGCCCTTTACCTTCAGGAACTCTACGTCGTCAAGTACGTCGATGCCAGGACTATATAGTACCTCAGAGCCCAATGTTCCAGGCGTTGCAAGCTCCACGTTAATCCAGTTGGTACTCACCTCGAAGTTCTTGATTCTTGCATAGTACCAGTCACTGCGATTGCCTATAGTGTTCTCTATCTCCAATGTATATTCACCAGGCTCCAGTGCACTTGACCATGTAGCATAGTCGCGTACATTATAGTATTCGTTAAGCTTTATGCCATTGAGGTAGATATTAAGCCTCTGATAGTCACCATAATCATTGTTGTTGTTTTTGTAAGCCTCGTAGTCAAACTGCACCTTGGAGGTCTTGTCAACGGTAAACGTGGTTGATATTTTTGCAGATCTGTTGGCATTGCACCAGCTGTTCCACAGTATATATCCGTCCTCTATTGTCCAAGGAGAGATAGGGTCGTCGTTGGTAAACGTAACCGGCATAGACTTGTCAGTGAGCACTGCCGTCTCAAGCGGACGCAGTTCCTTCAGTTTTAGGTTCTTTATCTCGAAATACTTTCTACTGTCGCGTCCTGCCACAGTATCGCGGAAGGCTATTATGTGCTCGCCAGGCTCAAGGATGAAGTGGCGACTGCCGAAGTTATAATAGGTATGTCCAGTGCCGCAGTTCTCAGCCAGCACGCCGTCGATATACAGTTGGCCGGCAGTCTGGTAGTCATAGTGCCAGTCGAATGACAACTGTGTGCGATAGGCAGAGGTGAAGGTCGCAGTAAGCCACGAAGCATAGTAACTCTTGCCATTGTCGCGGCGTATAAGGTTTTCACGCTCCACGAACCAGGGATTGTTCTCGTCATCGGTAAATGCAAGAGGCACATCGGCACGCTTAAAAGCATCGTTAAAGTCAGAAGCATAGAGTCCGAAGTCCATATAGCGGTTGCCACCATCGGTGTCGCTCACCTTCACGGCAAGGACGTTGTCGCCAGCCTTGAGGGCAGCCTTAGCTTCGTCACTCAGCCTTATAATATTGTAGTTGGCGGCACTCTTCACATTATATATCTGCACACCGTTGACGTATGCCTCACAGGTATAGTCATTGGCGATGTAGAAGGAGAGGAACTTTGTGAGGTCCTCTGCCGTCATCGTAAAGTGACAGCGCACCCAGTAGGTGGTGTTGGCAAGGTCCCACGTAGTGTTGTAGTACGACAGTCCGCCACTGACGATAGGACCCGTGATAGTGCCCCACGAGAAATCGTCAAAGTCTGCTGAATACCACTCATCGCCTGGTGTGTCACCACTGGCGTTAGTAGCATAATAGAACTTGGCTTCCCATGGTTTTTGTTCCAATACACCAAATGGGATAATTGCCTTTGCCATAATTGTTGCACACGTTGCAAGCATCAACGCCAACGTTAGAAGGCAGCGTTTTTGGTTAGATAGGATTTTCATAAACATTAGGTTTTAATTATTAAAATGTGGTTTTTATGATTAAAGAATTAAGAATTATCAGGCCAATGTGTGTGTGCAAAGTTAGGAGGAGAATGCATATAAAAACTCGCATTTTCACAAAATAAACTCTCAAATTCACAAAAAATGCACCTTTATGTCAGTTTTGCACACTTTTTCTACCTCACTAACGAAAAGAAAAGGTTAACTTTGTGGCATGATCCGTTACATCATCACATCACTGCCTATGCTGGTATGCCTGTTCTGGTCAGTCCGATTATGGATAGACTGGAGCGAGCAACGCTCCATGGCGAAGTGGCGACTGCTCGTATTCAGTGTTGTGGCTACGGTGTTGTATGCAGGTCATTTTGCCTATTTCAACAGTATGGAGGCGATACTGCCATACACTGAGACGCTGTACAGCATGGCGAATTTAGCGGTGTTTCCGCTGTATTATCTCTACCTGCTGGAGGTGACTGAGGAGAAGTGGAACCACCACTGGCAGGTGACGCTCCTGATGCCGTCGCTCGTCATAGGAATATTGATTGGGGGATGTTACGCCTTTGTGGGCGATGGCGAGAGAGGGCACCTCCTTTTCATTGCGCGTATGGTGGCAAAATTCATTTTTGCTATACAGGTGGTTATAGTGTTGCTGAAGGGCTATAAGAAGGTCAAAAAGTTCGATGAAATCGTGGAAAATTGCTACTCAGACATCGAAAATCGTACGCTGAGAAACACCCAAATCATCATAATTTTCCTTGTTATTACGTCGATAATTAGCTTCTTGGCAAACGTTATCGGCAAGGAGGCATTCGTCGATTCGCTGGCGTTGGTGAGCATTCCTTGTGTGGTGTTCGCCATCATTCTGTTTATGCTGCTGAGGGCAGGTCACATGCAGAATTTCACCATTCACGAACTGATGGAAGAGGCTGCTGAGACGGTGGTGACTGACAATAGTAATAACACTGACATAATGCGAGAAACCACAGAATCAGTATCCGCTGAGGTGAATGCTGAGAAGATACGTCAGATATCGGCTGAGATAGAAGAGGTGATGCGCAGGGAGAAGCCTTTCTTGCAGCCTGACCTGAGAGTGAGCGACCTGGCAAGGTTGCTACATACCAACCGCGACTATATCTCGAAAGCAATACGCCTGGACAAGGGAATGTCGTTTAATGAATACGTAAACAAGCTCCGTATAGAACACGCTATAACACTGATGAAAAACAATCCGCAGATGTCTGTTCTGGACCTGTCTGTCAGGTCAGGCTACACCTCGCAGGCATCTTTCTTCCGTAACTTCAAACAGTTTACCGGCACCTCTCCAAAACAGTTTAAGTGTAATTAGAAATCAGAAAATTTGCTGATTTCGTTTTTTATTTGTAACTTTGTCGCTTGAACAACAATAAGTGGCATGGCTAAACAGAATACAAACGAACAGTTTAAGGCAGCGATGGCGCTGTGCAGAGACATCTTCCAGAAGAAACTGTATGACTACAAACCTTCATGGAGGATGCTGAGACCGTCGTCGCTGACTGACCAACTGTTTATCAAGGCTAAGCGCATAAGAACGCTGGAGGTGAAGGGCGAGTCGCTGGTGGGCGAGGGCATACTGCCTGAGTTCATGGCGCTGATAAACTACGGCATCGTGGGACTGATACAGCTGGCGAAGGGCTATGCCGACCAGGTGGATATGACCAATGACGAGGCGATGGCACTCTATGACGAGTATGCCCAGAAGTGCATGGAACTGATGCTGAAGAAGAACCATGACTACGGCGAGGCATGGCGCGACATGAGGGTGAGCAGCTACACCGACCTGATACTGACCAAGCTGGAGCGCATCAAGGAGATAGAGGACAAGAACGGCGCCACAATAGTGAGCGAGGGTATAGACTCTAACTATATGGACATCATCAACTACTCGGTGTTTGGGGTGATACAGTTGACAAATAATTAAGAATTGAGAATGAAGAATGAAGAATCAAATCAGTGTGTGAACAAGGAAGAAAATGGCAAGTCTGCAGCAAACTTGCATTCTTCATTCTTCATTCTTAATTCTTTATTCTTAGCGAGACTGGTGCTCGCCATAACCCTCCTCTTCTCGGGCTTTGTGAAGGCGGTTGACCCTCTGGGCACGCAATATAAGCTGCAGGACTACCTGGAGACGCTGGGCATGGGCGGAATGATAGCCGACTGGGTGCTGCTGGGCTTGTCGATAGCCCTCTCGACGATGGAGTTTGTACTGGGCGTGCTGTTGCTGTTTGCCATAAGCAGACGACTGGTGACGAAGATAGTGCTGGGAGTGATGGTGGTGATGACATGCCTGACGGTGTGGATATACATAGCCGACCCAGTGGAGGACTGCGGATGCTTCGGCGACGCGATAGTGCTGACCAACGGACAGACGCTCGCGAAGAACATAGTGCTGCTGGCACTGGCTGCTCTGCTGGCATGGAAACCACTGAGGATAAAGCGCTTCATATCGCTGAGATGGCAGTGGATAACATACTACACGGCAGTGGCATTCATAATAGCAGTGTCGGCATACTCGCTGTACTACTTGCCGATAGTTGACTTCAGACCCTATCACATAGGGGCCGACATAAAGGAGAAGATGAGCATACCCGACGGGGCTCCGCAACCTGAATACAAGACCACCTTCATAATGGAGAAGAACGGCAAGAGACAGGAGTTTACGCTGGAGAACTACCCCGACTCGACATGGACGTTCATAGACTCGAAGACGGTGCAGACGAGTGAGGGCTACGTGCCAGAGATACGCGACCTGGCGATACAGGACATGCGTAGCGGCGACGACCTGACAGAACAGATACTGGGCGATGAGGGGCTGACCCTGCTGCTCATATCGCCACATCTGGAGCAGGCAAGCGACGCGCAGTTTGGCGAGATAGACCGTCTGTATGAGTGGGCTAAGGAACAGGGCATATCATTCTACTGCCTGACGGCAAGCGGCAAGCACGGCATAGAGCAGTGGATAGACATGACAGGAGCCGAATACCCCTTCTGCAACGTGGACGAGACGACGCTGAAGACGATGATACGCAGCAATCCCGGACTGATGTTGCTGAAGAACGGTAAGGTGATGGGCAAGTGGAGTCACAACAATCTGCCTAAGCCTGACGAGATACTCAAGGACGAATAAAGAATATTCAACAAAACTATTATAACAAAACCATTAACACATCAACAACTAAACTATGAGAAAGAAAATCGTAGCAGGTAACTGGAAGATGAACAAGAACCTGCAAGAGGGTGTAGCACTGGCTAAGGAACTCACAACAACCGTAAAGAACCCTAATTGTGAGGTTATCATCTGCACACCATTCATTCATCTGGCAACAGTGGCTGAGATACTGAAGGGTTCACCAATAAAGCTGGGCGCAGAGAACTGTGCCGACAAGGCAAGCGGTGCATATACGGGTGAGGTGAGCGCTGAGATGGTGAAGTCAACAGGTGCAGAATACGTGATACTGGGTCACTCTGAGCGTCGCCAGTATTACAGCGAGAACGGCGAGATACTGAAGGAGAAGGTGCAGCTGGCTCTGGCTAACGGACTGAAGGTGCTCTACTGCATAGGCGAATCACTCGAGGAGCGCGAGGCTAACAAGCAGAACGCCGTGGTGAAGAAAGAACTGGAAGAGAGTGTGTTCAACCTCGACGCTGAGCAGTTTAAGAATATAGTGATAGCCTACGAGCCAATCTGGGCTATAGGAACAGGTAAGACAGCTACAGCAGAACAGGCTGAGGAGATACATGCCTACATCCGCTCATGTGTGGAGGAACGCTACGGCAAGGCTGTGGCTGAGGACACCACCATACTCTACGGAGGTTCATGTAAGGCAAGCAATGCGCCTGAGCTCTTCGGTAAGCCTGACATTGACGGCGGACTGATAGGCGGTGCATCGCTGAAGGCTGCCGATTTCAACGGCATTATTGAGGCGTGGAACTAACTAAGGAGAATGAAAAAACTTATAACAATAGTATGTCTGACATTGGTGGCGTGTGCTGCCAATGGTCAGACTTTTTTGAATGAACTGCGCAAGGACGTGCCTGGCGAAGGCAAGGTGACGGTGGTGCAGTCGGCTGAGATAGACCAGCTGGTGAACGGCAAACAGCAGGAACAGCCTGCCACTCAGCCACAACAGCAGCAACCAGACGAGGAGGCTCAGGAGGAGCATAAGCCCGACTCAGCACGAAGAATGCCTATCATCATAGGCGAGAATGGCGAGGAAGACCTGACCACACCGATAGACACCCGTAAGAAGGTGATGCGTCGCAGCTATAAGATGCAGGGATACAGGGTGCAGGTGTACTCTGGAGGCAACTCACGTGCCGACCGTCAGCGTGCTGAGACAGCAGGAGCAGTGATGAAGGCAAACTTCCCTGACCAGCCTATCTACACCCACTTCTATTCGCCCTCATGGAAATGCCGCATGGGCAACTACAAGAGTCAGGCTGAGGCACAGGCTTACCTCTCAAGGGTGAGAAAACTGGGTTACTCACAGGCTTGTATAGTAAAAGGCATGATACAGGTGCAGTATTAGTACAGTTCACAGTTATGAAATTTATTTCTTGGAACGTAAACGGATTGAGAGCCTGCGTGGGCAAGGGGTTTGAGGACAGATTCCTGGAACTGGATGCCGACTTCTTCTGTCTGCAAGAGACAAAGATGCAGGCTGGACAGTTGGACTTGGAGTTCTTAGGCTATGAATCGTACTGGAACTATGCTGAGAAGAAGGGCTATTCGGGTACGGCGATATACACCAAGCACCACCCCAAGAGCGTGAACTACGGAATGACATGGCTGATAGGCAATGAATATGACATTCACGAGCACGAGGGTAGGGTGATAACGTTGGAGTACGACGATTTCTATTTCATCACCGTTTACGTGCCTAATGCCCAGGACGGACTGAAGCGTCTGGACTACCGCATGGACTGGGAGGATGCGTTCCTAAGCTACATAAAACGACTGGACGCGATGAAACCAGTGATTTTCTGTGGCGACCTGAATGTGGCGCATGAGGAGATAGACCTGAAAAATCCTAAGACAAATCATAAAAACCCTGGTTTCACCGACGAAGAGAGAGGAAAATTTACCAACCTGCTGAAGGCAGGATTTAAGGACACCTTCCGTACACTGCACCCAGACGAACAGGTGTTCTCGTGGTGGTCATACCGTTTCCATGCCCGTGAAAAGAATGTGGGTTGGCGTATAGACTACTTTGTAGTATCAGAAAGACTGATGCCGAAAGTAAGTTCGGCTACAATACATACACAGATAACGGGCTCTGACCATTGTCCCGTTGAACTACTCTTGACCCCTTAACCCTCCATGCCAATTAAGACCATACAGTCAACCAACTACCGATGGGTGGTGTGTGCTATGTTATGCGTGGCAACGATGATCAACTACATGGATCGTCAGGTGCTGTCGCTGACATGGAAGGACTTCATAGCACCACAGTTTGCATGGAACGATGCTGACTACGGCGAGATTACGGCTTTCTTCTCCATCACCTATGCTGTGTGTATGCTGGTAGCAGGTAAGTTTGTTGACTGGATAGGTGTGAAGTCGGGCTACACATGGGCTATAGCAATATGGAGTTTTGGCGCCTTGATGCATGCCTTTTGCGGTATAGCAACATGCGGAATGCTGACGGACGAATGGCTGGTGAGCTTTGACGGTGCGAGGGAGACGTTGCACGATACAGCAATGACCATGCTGCCGATAACGACACTGAGCATATACCTGTTTATGGGATGCCGACTGGTGTTAGCGTTGGGACAGGCAGGAAACTTCCCTGCTGCCATCAAGGCTACGGTAGATTATTTCCCTAAGAAGGACAGAGGTTTCGCTACGGCGATATTCAATAATGGTGCATCGGCAGGAGCGCTGTTTGCTCCGCTTACCATACCTACACTGGCGAGCCACTTCGGATGGGAGATGGCATTCATAGTGGTGGGTTCGCTGGGATACTTCTGGATGATAGTGTGGTTGCTGTTGTATAAGAAACCACAGTTGAACAGAAGGGTGAATCAGACGGAGTTTGCATACATATATCAGGATGAAGAAGAGATGCTGACCAGTCAGCGTAAGGTGGACGAGGGACCAAAGATGAGCATACTGAAATGTCTGACCTACAGACAGACGTGGGCGTTTATCTTTGGCAAGTTTATGACTGACGGAGTGTGGTGGTTCTTCCTGTTCTGGACTCCAGCATACCTCTCCGACCGTTATGGCTACTCCTCAGACTCAAATATGGGTATGGCATTGATATTTGTCTTGTACCTTATTACTATGTTGAGCATCGCTGGAGGATATATGCCTACGTACTTTGTGGAGCGCTTAGGACACCAGCCGTATAATGCAAGAATGAAGGCGATGTTCCAGTTTGCCTGCATACAACTGATAGGTTTTATGGCACAGCCTCTGGGCGATATGTCGCCTTGGCTGTTGGTGTTTGTCATAGGAGTGCTGGGAGCGTCGCACCAGAGCTGGTCGGCTAACATCTTCTCGATGGTTGGCGACCTGTTTCCTCGCAGCGTAGTGGCTACGGTGACGGGTATCGGCGGTTGTGCTGGCGGTATAGGTTCTTACCTCATACTTATGGGGTCGGGAGTGCTGCTGTCTTATGCCGAGGATATGGGTGATATGTTTACTTTCATGTCTTATTCTGGTAAGCAGGCTGCATACATGATAATCTTTAGTATATGCTCTGTGGCATACCTCGTAGGATGGATTGTGATGAAGTTACTTGTTCCAAAAGAGTTAAAAGTAAAAGTGTAGAGAGTTAAAAAAGTTAAAAAGGAGCAAACTTTCAACTTTCAACCCTTGAACTTTTTGGACTATTGAACTTTTTTCGTACCTTTGCACAACTGCCTATAGGCAGAAGAAATGTATAGAAAATAAATCTAAACAAAACATAATTAAAATCTAAAAAATGAGTTCTGTAACAACTAACAAAATGACCAACTGGCGTTGGGTCATGTGTGCGATGCTTTTCTTCGCAACTACAGTGAACTACATGGACCGTCAGGTTCTGTCACTGACTTGGAAGGAGTTTATTGCTCCTGAGTTCCATTGGACTGATAGTGATTACGGTACAATCACTGGTGCGTTCTCTGTATTCTATGCTATCTTCTGCCTTTTCGCAGGAAAGTTCGTTGACTGGATGGGTACCAAGAAGGGTTACCTTATCGCTATCGTGGTATGGTCTCTGGGTGCTGTGCTCCACGCTGGATGCGGATGGGCTACGATGGCAGCATTCGGACTGGAGAACCTCGAGCAGTTGCGTGCTGTGGAGGCTGGTTCTGCTCTTGCAAGTAATGTGGCTATGCTTAGCGTGTACCTCTTCCTTGCTTGCCGTATGATTCTCGGACTGGGTGAGGCTGGTAACTTCCCTGCTGCCATCAAGGTGACTGCAGAGTATTTCCCAAAGAAGGACCGTGCGTTCGCTACATCTATATTCAACTCTGGTGCCTCAGTAGGCGCGCTTGCTGCTCCTGCTACTATTCCTCTGCTTGCTAAGGCTCTCGGATGGGAGATGGCATTCATCATCATCGGTCTCTTGGGCTTCGTTTGGGCTGGCATCTGGATTTTCGTATATGACAAACCATCTGAGTCTAAGTTTGTGAACGAGGCTGAGCTTCGCTACATGAACCAGGATGACGAGAATGAGAAGGCTGAGTCTGTAGAGGTTGAGGAGAAGCAGTTGAGCTTCGCTAAGGCATTTGCTTACAAGCAGACATGGTCTTTCGCTTTCGGTAAGTTTATGACTGACGGCGTATGGTGGTTCTTCCTCTTCTGGGCTCCTGCTTACTTCCAGGATCAGTATGGCTACGAAGCATCTTCTAATATGGGTATAGCACTTATCTTCACCCTCTATGCTATCGTTACCATCCTGTCTATGTTTGGTGGCTACCTGCCAAAGCTCTTTGTGGAGAAGAAGGGTATGAACCCATATCAGGGACGTATGCTTGCTATGCTTATCTTCGCTTTCTTCCCAGTGCTCGCACTCTTTGCTCAGCCTATGGGACAGTACAGCGCATGGTGGCCAGCAGTCATCATCGGTCTTGTAGGTGCAGGACACCAGGCTTGGTCTGCAAACATCTTCTCTACCACAGGTGATATGTTCCCTAAGAGTGCTGTCGCTACCATCACTGGTATCGGTGCTATGGCTGGCGGTTGTGGCTCATTCCTTATCAACAAGGGCTCAGGTATGCTCTTCACTTATGCAGAGGGTCAGGGCTCAGCATTCCAGTTCATGGGATTTGAGGGTAAGCCTGCTGGCTACATGATAGTATTCTGCATCTGTGCTGTTGCTTACCTCATCGGTTGGAGCGTTATGAAACTCCTCGTACCAAAGTACAAGCCTGTAGTTATCGACTAAGAAGATTCTGGGATAGGCTAGAATCCCTAGAGCTTATAGTATTCTCTGGAAAATCCAGCCTCTTAGCAACAACAATAGCAAAGCCTTGCAAGTTTTTCTTGCAAGGCTTTTTCTTTGCTCTAATCCCTAACCTTTAACCTCTAACCTTTAACCTCTAACCTTTAACCTCTAACCTTTAACCCTTAACCCCTAATCTACTCTTTGCTCTTTTGATAGTCTGTGCATGGTCTGCTGCGCTCCTGTTGGTATTATATCCTCCCTGTAGCATCTAATGCCTCTCTATGGTATCTAATACCATCAATAGCATCTATCGTTCCTAAGGTAGCTTTGGATTCTGTGGTTTCTATGGTCTCTATGACGTTGTGCCTACAGAGTCTATGTCCCTGTGGAAAGGCAACTAAAAAACCCCTTGGAGAATCCTCCAAGGGGCTTTGTTATTTTGTTTTAAGTTATTCTCTAAGAGTTGAATTACTTAGTTGTGTCGTTGAAGAGAGCAACACGGTTGAACTCAACCTCGTCGAAGAGCTTGTCTGTAGCGCCAAGACCCTCAGTTGTGAGGCGGTCAGCTTCGACCTTATACTTCTTAACGAGCATGTTCTTAACAGCTTCAGCACGCTGCTCAGAGAGCTTCTGGTTGAGTTCTGCAGGACCTTCTGGTGAAGCGTAGCCTGAGATCTTAATCTTAGCGTCCTTGTTGTTCTTCATATACTTAGCGATCATCTCAACGTTAGCCTCCTGAGCCTTGTCGATAACTGACTTACCCTGACGGAAGATAACAGATGGCTGGAGGTTAGCAGCCTTAGCCTCAACTACTGGCTTGTTCTCGCAGTCAGCAAGAGCCTTCTTCAGCTGAGCAATCTGAGCGTCCTTCTGAGCGTTAGCGTTGTTAGCTGCGTCGAGGTCGCCACGAAGACCGTTGATCTGTGCGTTGAGAGCGTCGATCTCAGCCTGGTCACGGAGCTGCTCGATAGCGAAGTTGTGAGTACCGTTAGAAGTCTTGAGCTTGTAGATAACACCAAACTTCAGGTCGAGGTTAGCACGGTTCAGGTTGTACTCGAATGGAGTAGCGTTAACCATTGGCATGTTGTAGCCCTGCATGAGGTATGTGATAGAAGGCTCAACGAAGAACTGCCACTGCTTCTTAGCACCGAGGTTAAGAGCGATGTCAAGACCTGCCTTAGAGTTGATACCATTTGCGTGGTTGCCATAGAAAGCGTGTGACCAACCGAAGCCATAGAGAGCGATGAACTCGAGCTTACGTGGCTCACCCTTGTAACCAGCGATGAGGTTGTTCAGGTTGAAAGTACCGAGCAGGTTAACGTCAAGACCGTTAACGAACTTACCAGTACCTGTCCAACGGCACTCAGAACGGTCAGCACCATGGCAGTTGAAACGTACAACGCCCTCAGCACGGAGACCGAATACTGGAGTAAAGTTCTTACCTACGATGATAGTAGCTGTAGGGTTGAATGCGCGGAAAGAACCACTCTGCTTGCCACCTCTGTAAGTGTGGTGGTCAGCAGCCTTAGTCTCAGCACCTGCAGCGAAACCAACATAAATGTTGTCGAGAGCCTTAGAAGCTGTAACTGTAGTCTTCTGAGCGCTAGCTGATACTGCTATAGCAGCAGCAGCGAAAAAAAGTACAATCTTTTTCATGTTTGTTGTTTTTGTTTTGTTAATTTGTTGCTTGAAAATTATATACTTTACCAATTTCGCAACAAAGTTACACTTTTTATCTGAAATAGCAATGTTTTTTCTTAAAAAAATGCAAAAAATACGATAATATCTTGCTATAGAGCAATATGATTATCGAAACTTTGGCATACTTCTGTCGAAAATTTCTGTCCTGAGGCTATAAAGTGTGATATCAGTGCAGGTGAACATTCTCTGAATGAAAATAGTGAGTTTCTCTCTTTCCATTCATTGTGTAGTGCATAACAGAAGCCTGCATTGAAGTTGTCGCCAGCCCCTATGGTGCTAACGGTCTTTATCCGTGGTACGGGGAAAGACCATTTGTCTTGTGGTGTGAAAACCTGTATGGGGTTTGCTGCATCTGTATATACGAATGTACTGCAAAGACTCTTCACACGTTCGTATGCCTCATCTCCTGTGGTAGTGCCATAGAGAATGTTGAAGTCTTCTGCAGAACCTCTCAGCACAGTAGCCAGTTGCATATTCTCCTCTATGTTTCCTATAAGTTCTGGTATCTCGTCTTTGTGGGATGCCCTGAAGTTGATGTCGTAATAGAGGATAGCTCCGTTTTCCTTGGCTGTAGTGAGGAAATGCCTCACATAGTCACGTATTACGGGATTGATGGCAAAATAGGAACCAAACAGTACGATGTCATTTTTTTTTATCTCAGGTATCCTGTCAGGCATCTGTATGGCTTTATGATCTTTATAGAAAAGGTATTGGGCATCATTTCGCTCATTGAGGAAGGCGAGTGATATGTGTGACTTCGTATTTGGATGCTGATACACAAAGTCAGTCTTCACCTTATTATCTTTCAGAAACTGCACAATCATATCACCTATATGGTCGTCGCCTACTTCGGTAACCATCATACAGTCGGCATTGCTGCGCCCTAATGATATCATAGCGTTGAATGCTGAGCCACCAGGAACAGCCTTCACTGGTTGGTTGTCCTTGAAGATTATATCGTAAACAGTTTCGCCAAGTCCTATAATCATAGCGGAGGAGTAATTACTAAAAACCCCTTGAAGAAAATCTCCAAGGGGCTTTGTTATTTTGTTTTAAGTTATTCTCTAAGAGTCGAATTACTTAGTAGTGTCGTTGAAGAGAGCAACACGGTTGAACTCAACCTCGTCGAAGAGCTTGTCTGTAGCGCCGAGACCCTCAGTTGTGAGACGGTCAGCAGCGATCTTGTACTTCTTAACGAGCATGTTCTTAACAGCCTCAGCACGCTGCTCAGAGAGCTTCTGGTTGAGCTCTGCATTTCCTTCTGGTGAAGCGTAGCCAGAGATCTTAACCTTAGCGTCCTTGTTGTTCTTCATATACTTAGCGATCATCTCTACGTTAGCCTCCTGAGCCTTGTCGATAACTGACTTACCCTGACGGAAGATAACAGATGGCTGGAGGTTAGCAGCCTTAGCCTCAACTACTGGCTTGTTCTCGCAGTCAGCAAGAGCCTTCTTCAGCTGAGCGATCTGAGCGTCCTTCTGAGCGTTAGCGTTGTTAGCTGCGTCGAGGTCACCACGAAGACCGTTGATCTGCGCGTTGAGAGCGTCGATCTCAGCCTGGTCGCGGAGCTGCTCGATAGCGAAGTTGTGAGTACCGTTAGAAGTTGGGAGCTTGTAGATGATACCAGCCTTCAGGTCGAGGTTAGCACGGCTGAGGTCGTACTGGAATGGAGTAGCGTTAACCATTGGCATGTTGTAGCCCTGCATGAGGTATGTGATAGAAGGCTCAACGAAGATCTGCCACTGCTTCTTAGAACCGAGGTTAAGAGCGATGTCAAGACCTGCCTTAGAGTTGATACCATTTGCGTGGTTGCCATAGAAAGCGTGTGACCAGCCGAAACCGAACAGAGCGATGAACTCAAGCTTGCGTGGCTCACCCTTGTAACCAGCGATGAGGTTGTTCAGGTTGAAAGTACCGAGCATGTTAACGTCAAGACCGTTAACGAACTTACCAGTACCTGAATAACCATTCTCACAGCTTGCACCATGAGCGTTGAAACGCACAACACCCTCAGCACGAATGCCGAATACTGGAGTAAAGTTCTTACCTACGATAAGAGTAGCTGTAGGGTTGAAAGCCTTGAAAGAACCAAACTTCTTGTTGCCTGTGTAAGTGTGCTCGTCAGTAGCCTTAGTCTCAGCACCTGCAGCGAAACCAACATAGATGTTGTCGAGTGCCTTAGAAGCTGTAACAGTAGTCTTCTGAGCGTTAGCTGATACTGCTATAGCAGCAGCAGCGATAAACATTGCAATCTTTTTCATGTTTAATAAAAAATAAAAATTTGTTTATTGAATTATCTTTGCTTTAAAATATTTGCTTTGTTTTGTCATGCTTGGAGGGTCTGCTTTTCTAGTATATAGCACAATCTAACCCCCTTCGCATTTTCGAGTGCAAAATTACGTGAAACCTTTGAAATCAGCAAGAGTTTTTTTGCGAACAAGCAAAAATACGTTAATTTCTTGACATTTGTCAACTATGTGTACGTGCACGAGTATTATTCCGTAAATATTTATTAACTTTGCAGTTGTCAATAAACGCTTTATTCCTATGGAGTAGGGCAAATTTACACCTTATTTATATATACACGCGCGTGAATACATTAAAAAGATTCGTACCAGATGTTCTTGTAGTATTGCTTTTTGTAGTAATATCGTTTGCTTATTTCTATCCAGCAGACATAGAAGGACGCATTCTCTATCGTCATGACTCCAGTGCTGGCAGGGGTTTGGGTCAGGAAACCAGCGAGTTTAAGGCTCGCACTGGCGAGGTGTCACGTTGGACTGGCTCAGCCTTCAGTGGTATGCCTACCTATCAGAGTGCTCCTTCCTATGAGAGTTCGAAGAGTCTTAACGGTATCGTTGAGGCTTA
>JAEEGH010005181.1_pt1 | contig 32911 bp, 33 predicted proteins | sample 9134181 | NCBI WGS metagenome assembly JAEEGH01 (sample SAMN16246544, study PRJNA631951) | gut metagenome | biome: gut microbiome; feature: rumen; material: DP-attached | host: Bos | place: Iran: Karaj | collected 2018-10
CATGAAGATGTAAATATTTATGGTTTTAAGGACGAAGTTCCGGTGATAATATATGGAGGAAAATGTGTAATTGATTTTAATGAGATCAGTAGTTATATTTCATTTTTAATATAATTTAGGAAGAGAAGGGATAAGCAAATGCTACAGGATATTACACCGTTAGAACTTAAAAATCACTATGATCCTACGATTAAACATAAAGATGACGATTTTGTAATTGTCTTTATTAATACCAGCCAGGGAAAAAGATTACTTCTTAAATCTGATACTGAATTAAAAACAATAACGTTTCCAAAGGTTGTAGATTTAAAAGAAGCAAATGAAGCATTAACTTATCTTTTTAGTATAGGTGAAGAAAGATTTTTTTTATTAAAGCCTGAAATTGCCGATAGTACATATGGTGCGGATTTTGCAACAGATTTGGATGGAAATATTAAACATCTCAATCTTCCTGATGGTTTTGAGTTCTGCTCAATGATGACCTTTAGGAAAGAGTATCTGAATCCTCAGCACTACGTATATGCTGCCTATACAGCTTTTCAGCTCCATGAGTGGTATCAGGTAACCAGATTCTGCGGCAGGTGTGGAACTCTTAATGAAGATCACAAGACTGAAAGAGCAAGGATATGTCCTAAATGCGGCAATATCATTTATCCAAGGATAAATCCTGCAGTTATTATTGGCGTTACTGATAAAGAGAACAACAGGCTCATTTTAACAAAATACAGAACCGGATTTGCGCATAATGCCCTTGTTGCCGGATTTACAGAAATCGGAGAGACACTTGAAGAAACCGTTAAACGTGAAGTTATGGAAGAAGTGGGACTTAACGTAAGCAACGTCAGATATTACAAGTCACAGCCATGGGGAATTGCAAGTGATATACTGGCGGGATTTTTTTGTGATGTGTCAGGAGAAAAAGAAATACAGATGGATACATCAGAGCTTAAGTATGCAGAATGGGTAGCTCCTTGTGACATAGAGCTTCAGCCATTGGATTACAGTCTCACCAATGAGATGATGAGGTTGTTCAAAGAAAAAGGGTACGAGGGGACATTGCAAAAATAGGACAGTGAATGCTAATGGAGATATAAGCGGGAGTTATAGCTACATACAAATCTTGGATATTTCCAATTTAGATTTTCCATTGCTATAATTTGTTTTATAATAATTAGAAAAAATTGTTGAGGAGGAATTATTATGAAGAAGAGATTTTTGACAAGTATTGTTCTTGCCGGTGTTCTTGCTTTTGGAGCTCTTACAGGTTGCGGAAGCAGCGCTGAGAATGCATCACAGGCGGCACAGGACACACAGGCTGCAGAGACTACAGAACAGACACAGGACGCTGCACCTGCACAGACAGAGGATGGAGACAAGACTATCAGAGTTGGTGCTACACCTGTACCACACGCAGAAATTCTTGATAACATCGTAAAAGAAGTACTTGCAGAGGATGGCTGGACACTTGAAACAGTTGTGTTCTCAGATTACGTACTTCCTAATACATCACTTGAAGCTGACGAGCTTGATGCAAACTATTTCCAGACACTTGGTTATATGAATCAGCAGAATACAGACGCAGGACTTCACCTTGCAGCTGTAGCAGGCGTTCACATTGAGCCAATGGGAATCTATTCTCAGAAATATACAGCACTTGCTGATATTCCTGATGGTGCTTCAATCGGTATTCCTAACGATCCTGATAACGGAGAAAGAGCTGTTGACCTTCTTGTTCAGAAGGGACTTCTTACTTCAAAGGGTGGTTTTGGAACAGATGCCAACTATACAGAAGATTCTTTGACAAAGGATAAAGAGGCTAACCCTCACGGATACGTGATCACACCTCTTGAGGCAGCAAGCCTTCCACTTTCACTTCCTGATCTTGATGCAGCAGCAGTAAATGGTAACTATGCTCTTGAAGCTGGTCTTCCTTCATCATATCCTGCACTTGATATCGAGGAGTTTGACGATGAGACAACAGTTAAGAGAACAAACTTCCTTGTAGTTAAGCAGGGCAACGAGACATCTGAAAAGACACAGGCTCTTATCAAGGCTCTTCAGTCTGACAAGGTTAAGGCTTATATCGATGAGACATATAAGGGAGCTGTAATTGCATCTTTTATTGACGCACAGTAATAAGTATTAAAAACTAAAAAATATAAACAAACATAAGCCTCTCTGGTGTATGATTAGTAAGTGGTTTGCTAAAACATCGGGGAGGCTTTTTGTATGAAGGAAAAATTTGTAACAGGATGGAAGTTTTTAAAAACTGATTTTGGAACAGAGCTTGAAGATGTAAGAGACAGGCTTTCTGATTTTAAAGAGGTGGAGATACCTCATGATTTTCTGATAGATGATGCAAGAAACTTTTATACAGACGCCACAGGCTGGTATTATAAGGGCTTTGTGACAACACTTAAGCCAAGGCATTTTCTTGTTTTTGACGGAATATATATGGACAGTACCGTGTATATAAACGGGCAAAAGGCAGGCGAATGGAAATATGGCTATTCACAGTTCATTCTCGATATTACGGACTTTTGCAAAGTTGGAAGTAATGATGTTCTTGTAAGGGTCAATTACCAAAACCCCAATTCAAGATGGTATTCAGGAGCAGGAATTTACAGAAATGTATGGCTTTGCAGCTATGAAGATACATACATCCCTGAAAATGGTATTTATGTCCATACCCATAAGGGCGACATGGGATATTTCCTTGATATCGATACAGAAATAAAAGGTGGAGAAAGTAAGAATACAAGCGTATCCTACAGACTCTTTGATGATAAAAAGAGAGAAGTTTCACTAAATGCCACCGGCAAGAGCTTTTTTGCACGGAATGTAAAAGAGTGGTCAACAGATGAGCCAAACCTCTATACGCTGGAGGTTACTCTTTTTGATGGTAGTAAAGAGCTTCAAAGGGAAGAGGTATTAATAGGATTCAGGAGTATTTCTTTTGACCCCGATAAGGGATTTTTACTAAATGGAAAGGTCACCAAGCTAAACGGTGTTTGCATTCATCATGATCTTGGTGCTCTTGGCGCAGCCTACAATAATAGCGCAATGAAGAGACGACTCATACAGCTTAAAGGTATGGGGGTAAATGCCATAAGGCTTACCCATAATATGTATGATCCTCAGACAATCGAGCTTCTTGACAGAATGGGCTTTATGGCCATCTCTGAAGGCTTTGATATGTGGGAAAGATCAAAGACTGAGTTTGACTACGCAAGATTTTTTCCAGAGTGGCATGAGAGGGATGTTGAGAGTTGGGTAAAAAGAGACCGGAATCACCCTTCAGTTATCATGTGGAGTATAGGTAATGAAATCTATGATACCCATGCGGATGCGAGAGGGGCGCAGATCACCAGTATGTTAAAAGAACTGGTTGAGAAGTTTGATTATATGGGAAATGCCCATCCAACCTTTGGCTCCAATTATATGCCTTGGGAGAATGCTCAAAAGTGTGCTGATATCCTGAAAGTAGTAGGCTATAACTACGCAGAGAAATTCTACGAAAAGCACCACAAAGAACACCCCGACTGGGTTATATACGGGAGTGAGACCTATTCAATAGTTCAGAGCAGGGGAATCTATCATTTCCCTTTGACAGAAGGAATTCTGGCTGACGATGACCTTCAGTGCTCAAGCCTTGGAAACAGTCAGACAAGCTGGGGCGCAGAGAGCATTGAGAGCTGCATTTGTATGGACAGAGATATGTCTTTTTCCATGGGGCAGTTTATCTGGACTGGCTATGACTACATTGGAGAGCCCACGCCATACCATACTAAGAATTCATATTTTGGACTTATTGATACTGCTGGTTTTTACAAGGATGCATACTATGCCTGGAAGTCTGCCTGGGTGAGCGCTGATAAAGATCCTTTTGTTCACGTGTTCCCGTATTGGGACTTCAACGAAGGAGAAGAGGTTGATGTGAGAGTAGTCAGCAATGCTCCATTTGTTGAACTGTTTGTAAATGGAAAAAGTCTTGGAAAACAGGAACTTACCCATGAGAAAGGAAGCGGAGACCACATCTTTGCTGATTATAAGTGCATTTATGAGAAGGGCGAGATAAAGGCCATTGCGTATGATACTTCCGGACAAGAGATTGCGGAGCAGGTGCGCAGGTCTTTTGAGGATACGGACAGGTTTGAGATAGAATACGAAAACATTGATGAGCTTGTTTTTGCCCAGATAAGTGCTGTTGATAAGAATGGTAATCCTGTAGAAAATGCCTGCGACAGAGTAAAGGTAACTGTGACAGGAGGAAGATTAATAGGCCTTGATAACGGTGACAGCACAGATTACGACAGCTATAAAGCAAATGAGAGAGCTCTTTTCTCAGGAAAACTGCTGGCAATAGTCCAGAAAGACGGAAGTGCGGGAGATGTTTTTGTAAATGTCCAAAAAGTAAGTGACATGGTCCCTGTAAGAAAGGTTGAGCTTATTACAGATTCAGAGACTAAGCTCTCTCTGCAGAATCCCAAGGCGAAAGTTACAGCAAAGGTCCTTCCTCAGGATGCTACAAATAAGGAAGTCTTTTATAGGGTACTTGATTCCAAGGGCAATGAGTCCAATATTGCCAAGCTCTTGGTGAATGGCAATGAGGCGGAAGTGGAAGCTCTTTTTGACGGAGAATTTATTTTAAGGTGCGAGACAAAAGATAAAGAGGGGGTTGTAAAGACTATTTCAACACTGAAATATACTGTAAGTGGAATGGGCAGATCCTTCCTTGATCCCTACAGCCTTATTCCAGGCAATGTGTTTAGTTATAGCAAGGGAAGGACTGCTGCAGGTAATGAGCACGGCGTTGCCACAGACAGAGGAAACGAAACACTTATCTCTTATGACGGCGTAGACTTTGGAATTGAAGGCTCTGATACTATTACTATTCCTATCTTTGCACTTTCAGGCGATGCCTATAAGATACAGATCTGGGATGGAATAGCAGGAGATGAAGGAGCTCTTTTGCTGGACGAAGTCATCTATCAGAAAAAGTCAATCTGGAACACCTATCAGGAGGAAACCTGGAAGCTTTCAAAGCGCCTTTGCGGGGTCCACACCATAAGTTTTGTGACCTATGACAAGATGCACATTAAGGGCTTTTATTTTGAGAAACAGCTCCGCGCCCTCTGTGAAAACATGGTTCTTGATGCTGACAGCATATATGGAGATTCTTTTACCAGGTCTGAAGGAGCGGTTGAAGGAATTGGCAATAATGTTACGCTTGGTTTTAATAACATGAATTTTGGAGATGAAGGGGTAAAAGAGATTATTCTCACAGGAAGGGCAATGGCTGGAAGCAACACTATCCATCTTCGAATGAAGAACGAAAGCGGAGAAACCAAAGAAATACTTGAGTTTCCACTAAGCAGCGAATATACAGAGGTCTGCTTCCCAATAGAGCATAAAAAAGGCAGCTATGATATATCTTTTGTTTTTCTGCCGGGAAGTAATTTTGACTTCAAGAGCTTTAGATTTAGTGAGAAAAACTCAAAAATATGATATATTATTACATGTGATTGCAGAAAAACCGCATTTTTTGCGGGTTTTGTATGAATATGATTCAACAGGAAGTTAGGAAAATGATAAAAATTCAAAATGTTAAGAAGTCTTTTAAGAACAATGAAGTATTAAAAGACATTTCTCTTGAAATAGAAAAGGGAGAGATTTTCGGAATAATCGGACAGTCAGGAGCCGGAAAGTCAACGCTGCTCAGATGTATAAACGGTCTTGAGTCCTATGATCAGGGAGAGATACTTGTAGATGATCAGAAGGTTGATATCAATGATAAAAAGAACCTTCGCCTTCTTCAGAAGAGAATGGGAATGATCTTCCAGGGCTTTAACCTTCTTGAGAGGCTTGACGTGTATGGAAACGTGGCTCTTCCTATGAAATTCTGGGGCATGAAGACCAACACTCCTGAGGCAAAAGAAAAGATCTTAAACCTCATAAAGCTTGTAGGACTTGAAGATAAGGTACATGCCAAGCCAAGGGAACTTTCGGGCGGACAGAAGCAGAGAGTTGCCATAGCAAGAGCGCTGGTGCTTGATCCTGAGTTTCTTTTATGTGATGAGGCAACAAGTGCACTTGACCCTGAGATCACAAAGGGCATACTTGCACTTTTACAGAAGATCAACAGGGAGATGGGAATTACAATTATCATCGTAACCCATCAGATGGAAGTAGTTAAGCAGATATGTCAGAAGGTAGCTTTCCTTAGCAGCGGCAAAATGCTTGCAGTTGGTAAGCCTGAACAGCTCTTTGTATGGCCAAAAGAACGTGAGATCAGAGATTTCCTAAGAGAAGAGAGCGACAAGCTTCCAACTACAGGAGTTAATCTCAAGCTCTTTTTCTTCGGAGAGGGCAATCAGAGACCTATCGTTACTCAGATGTCCCAGGAGCTTCACACAGATTTCAACATCTGTTGGGCCAAGCTTGAGGACTTTAGAGAAGATGTTTATGGAAGCCTTGTTCTTAATATGGATGAAAAAGATCTTGATAGAGCCTGTGCTTTCCTTGATTCCAAGGGCGTTACATGGGAGCGCATTAACTAAATTGCTTATATAGGAGAATTACAAATGTCAGGAATTTTATCAACAACAGGCATGGGAACAGTTGTTTTCACTGCCTTTAAGCAGACACTTTACATGGTGTTCTGGTCTACACTTTTTTCGGTGATACTGGGCTTTATACCGGCAATCATTCTTACGCTTACAGCTCCCGACGGACTTAAGCCCAACAAATTAGTATATGAGATACTTAGCTTTATTGTTAATGTTTTCAGAAGCTTCCCTTTCATCATTCTTTTGGTAATACTCATTCCTTTTACAAGAATGGTTGTAGGAAAGTCTATTGGAACAACAGCTTCCATCGTACCTCTTACAGTGTCAGCAATTCCTTATATTGCAAGGGTATTTGAGACAAGCCTTAGAGAGACTAATCCAGGAGTTATAGAAGCTGCCAGATCATTCGGTGCGTCTAACTTCCAGATACTTATGAGAGTATATGTAAAAGAATCTATTCCAAGAATGTTAAACGGTGTAGTACTTCTCATCATTTCCCTTATCGGATATTCAGCAATGGCAGGTACAGTAGGCGGTGGCGGAATAGGTGATATAGCAATCCGTTATGGCTATCAGCAGTACAAAACAGATTATCTGATCGTATGCTCGATCGTACTTATCGCATTTGTTCAGCTTATTCAGATGATTGGAAACCATATGTACAAAAAGATGAGCTGATCATTTTAAAAATAGGGCAGTTAGAAAACTGCCCAATAAATTGAAAGCATGCCGAAAATGACATGCTTTTTTATTTGGAATTATGACTGTTTATGTATGGCGAAGAAATTAAAAAAGAGTTATACTAATACCTTAGTTTGACTTAAAGCTATGTTGGAGGAAGATGTGAAAAGTCCTGTTTTTTGTGTGATCAGAAAAGTGGTGTCTATAGTATTTCCGGTATTTCATGCAGAAGGTGTAGAAAACCTTCCCGATGGACCGGCGATAGTTGTAGGGAATCATTCTCAGGCCTTTGGCCCGCTTGCGGCAGAGCTGTATTTTCCCAGGAAACATTATACCTGGTGCATTTCAGAGATGATGGAAAAAGATAAAGTTGCTGATTATGCATACAAGGATTTTTGGTCAAAAAAGCCACTTCCTTTAAGACCTTTCTTTAAACTTTTTTCCCATATCATTCCTCCGCTTTCAGAGCTCATTTTTACCAATGCAGACACTATCCCGGTGTACAGAGATAAGCGTGTCATGAAAACTTTTCAGATATCAGGTGAGAAGCTTGATGACGATGCATCAGTAGTTATTTTCCCTGAGGATTACACAGAATACAATAACATCGTTCATGAGTTTCAGAGGGGCTTTGTCCATGTTGCCAAGTATTACTACAGGCAAACCGGTAAGAGCGTTCCTTTTGTTCCTATGTATGTATGCCCGGAACTTAAAAAGCTCGTTTTTGGAAAGCCCATCATGTACGATCCTAAGGCAAAGTCAGATGTTGAAGCTGATAGGATCTGCACCTGTCTGCAGGAGAGCATCTCTGAAATGGCATATAGCCTGCCAAGGCACAGGGTTGTACCATATCCTAATGTGTCAAAAAAGTATTATCCGTATAATGAGAGAAAATGATGAAAAAACCAGTTGTTGATTATAGAAAACTTAGAATATCCAATATTACAGACAAAGAATACAGACATTTGCTGCTTCTTTTAGGATGGCTTGCTTACCTTATAATGTACTTTGTTACGGAAAGGTTCATTCCTGAAAGCAGATGTCATGTAGTTCACAGTGTTGTCGATGACATAGTTCCTTTTAATGAGTATTTTGTACTGTTTTATGTATCATGGTACTTCTTCATGGTAATCTCGCTTCTTGACTTTGCTCTGTACGATATAGAGAGCTTTGTAAGAGCTGAAAAGATTATAGTGGGAATGCAGATAATATCTGTTATAACCTATATAGCATGGCCATCTGTTCAGCATCTTAGACCTGAGCATTTTGAACATGAAAATTTCTGTACCTGGCTTCTTGGAATAATATATAAAGCAGATACGCCAACCGGCGTATGTCCGTCACTTCATGTGGGATATACCCTTGCAGTTCTTTCTGCATGGCTCATTAGAAAGGACATTAAAGCCGTTAAAAAAGCTCTTATTGTGCTATGGGGCCTGATGATATGCGTTTCGGTTTGCTTTGTAAAACAGCATTCATTTATTGATGTATTGGCGGCAGTAATAATGTATTTGTTTCTTGAACTTCTTTTATTTGGGAGTGAGATATCACTTGCGACCGTATTCAGGTCGGTTAAGGTATCCACATCCGACCGTTCTAAATCAGACATAAAGGAGGACTATTAACATGGGAAAAAGAAGAATAGGCGACAGATCTGATGGAACACAGATAAGGGATATCGATGCAATGCATTATGTGATGCCACTGATGTATCCGAACAGATGTGATAACGAAGCTTATATGAAGGTTTCTGTTGATATAACTAAAACAGAAGATTATATAAAAAAGTATAACGAGGAGCATCCTGATAACAGGATTGCTATTTTTGATATCATTATCGCAGCAATGCTTAAGACCTTAAGACTTCGTCCTCAGATGAACCGCTTTATCGCCAATCAGACTATGTATCAGAGAAACTGCATAACAGCGGCATTTACAGTAAAAAAAGAGTTCAGGGATGACGGTGATGAAACTCTTGCAAGAATCGTTGCAGAAGATACTGATAATCTCGAGAGCATAAGCTTTAAAGTAAGGGAACAGATAGCGAAGTGCAAAGTTGAGGATGATGAGTCTACAGACGCTATGAATTTCATCAAGAGACTCCCTGCTAAACATGTTATTGGTGCAGTGGCAAGATATCTTGACAGGCATGGATGGATGCCAAAGTCTGTGATAGCAACTGATCCTTATCAGTGTTCAGTGGTACTTACAAATCTGGGATCTCTTGGAATGGATATTGGTTATCACCATCTTATGAACTGGGGAACAAATTCCATATTTGTCATAGTGGGAACCAAAAAATTCAAGCCATTTTACGACAAAGATGGAAATGTTACCATGAAGAGAGTTATAGATCTTGCGGTTACTCTTGATGAGAGAATATCTGATGGATTCTACTATGGAAGATCACTCAGGCTTGTCCAGAAGCTCATTGAAAATCCGGAGCTTATGGAAGGAGCTTTATCAAAAGAAGTATAATTCATTCCCGTGATCTTTCAGCCATTTGCGGCGCTCTTTATAATCTGGAAGTACTTCTTCCACATGGGCCCAGAAACGAGGAGAGTGATTCATTTCTTTTCTGTGACAGAGCTCATGAACTACAACGTAATCTATTATTTCGTCCGGGGCATTCATAAGAAGACAGTTGAAGTTCAGGTTTCCTTTAGAACTGCAGCTTCCCCAGCGACTCTTTTGCATTTTGATAGTGATGCGGCCATAATCAACTCCGATTATGTCCGCATATTTTTTTACCTTAACGGGAATTATCCTTTTTGCTTTTGTAGTAAAAAGCTTTATGTCAAGTTCGCTTAGTGGTTTTAAATTATTGCTTTCTTCAGCCTTTTTGTTTTGTCTGATCTTCATTTTGGATAGGCTTTTTTCTATCCAGTCAGCCTTTTCACCTATAAATCTGTTTATTTCTTTTTCAGATACCCTTAGCGGTGCTCTTACAATGACTTCGCAGCTTGAGGTTACTTCTATACATATAGTTTTTCTTTTGCTTCTTACAAGTTTAATCGGTGGCATGTATTACTTGGCCTTTCATTTTTGTCAAATATAATTTAGCAGATAATTTATGAAGAGAAAAGCGGAAGTCATGTTTAATACAATTTTAATAATTTGGTTACCAAAAAATTGTTAAACTGAATTGTGTAAACAATTATGAGGAGAGGAGAAATAAAGCATTATGGACATTCAGTATCTATTATGGCTGCAGGAACTAAGAGGAGCGACAGGAGGCTTGTTTGACGAGTTCTTTAATGCTCTTTCAAAGTTTGCTGTAGAGATTCTGCCTTTTTTACCCTTTGTGATCTTTTGGGGCGTTGACAAGAAATGGGGTTATATTTTCATGATCAACCAGTGGTTTAGCGAGGTTATCAATGGACTTATCAAACTCACAGTGTGCGCATATCGCCCATGGATAAGGTCAGATCTTATAGAACCGGCAGGTGATTCAAAAGTTGCAGCTACTGGTTATTCTTTTCCAAGTGGCCACACCAAAACCGCAACAACTGTTTATGGCTCAGTAATTGAATGGCAGAAGGATAAGAGGAAAAAGATCTGTATTCTATGCGGAGTGCTTATTCTGCTCACTGGCTTCTCAAGGAATTTCCTTGGTGTACACACACCGCAGGATGTACTTGTTGCAATGATCGAATCAATTATCATTATCTGCGCAGTTGCTGCAGTTTACAAAAAAGTAGAAGGAAATGAAAAGGTAATTGATATTCTTACACTAGTAGGACTGATCTTCATAGTCGTATCACTTATCTATGTGCATCTTAAATCGTATCCAATGGACTACGATGCTTCAGGAAATCTTTTAGTTGACCCTCAGAAAATGATGAATGATTTCTTTAAAGCATGCGGAGCTTTTGTTGGTTTCCTTGTTGGAAGCTTTATAGAGCGTCACTATATTCACTACGAGATTCCGGTTGGTTCAAAGAATCTTCCACTTCTTGTCAGCATTGGATTTGCTCTTACATTTGCTTGGAAAGAATGGTTTGCTCCTGCGACAGTAGTAGCAGCTTTCGGATCTCACTGGGGGCACTTCATAGCGCGTTTCATAATGATTGCGTTTGTAATGTGTATATGGCCAATTGTGATAAAGAGAGAAAGTAATTGATTGAAACATTTATGAAGAAAGAAGGGAGCATGATGAAAAGAGCTATTTCTATATTTGGAGCAATGTTGTTTTTAGTACTCGGATTACATATGAGCAGCTTTAATAGTATGGCTGCCAATGTTCAGCCCTTTACAAGCACACTTGATTACTCAAAGGCTGAGAACTGGCTATATGATGGTGCCTATCCTGAAAATGAAGTTGATGTATTTATGGTAGCACCTTCTGTGGATACAAAAAGCGAGAACAATTCTTCTATGACTGACGGATATAAAAAGGCTTTTCGAAACGCAATGAACCAGCAACAGGCCATTTACGCAAACACTGCAAGAATTTATGCTCCATACTACAGGCAGGCTTCGCTGAATGCATATAGTATGACTGACACTGCGGCAAAAAAGCAGGTTTTTGAAAATGCTTATATGGATGTTTCTGCTGCATTTAAATATTATCTTAAAAATAAGAACAATGGCAGACCACTTATCATTGCCGGTTTTTCTCAGGGCGCAGATATGTGTTACAGGATTCTTGAAGAGTACTATGGTGGTGATGGGAAAGAGGCTGTGGAACTTAGAGATAATCTTATAGCAGTTTATGCTATTGGCTGGCCAATGACAAAGGAGATGATAGAGAAATACCCCCAGATTGTTCCTGCAAGCGGCGAAACAGACACAGGAGTAGTTGTAAGCTTTGAGTGTGAGGATGGAAATGTAACAGATTCTCTTACAGTTCCAGCTGGAACAAAAATGATCTCTATCAATCCACTTAACTGGAGAACTGACTCCAAGGTTGCACCAAGATCTATGAACAAAGGAAGCGTTACTCAGGATTCCAAAACCGGAGCAATAACTTCTGTGGAAGTTGGAAAGCATGGAGCATATATTGATCCAAACAGAGGAACACTTATAGTTTCAAACTTAGGTAATATAGATGATTATTTTACCATTGGAGGATTATTCCCCACAGGAAGCCTTCACTTATATGACAATTTCCTTTTCTTTGTAAATCTTCAGGAGAATGTTCAAAAGCGAACAAATAGTTTCCTTCAGCAAAGAGCTGCAGATGACGCGGCTTAAATATAAAAAACGGCCAAGGATTTTAAATCCAGGCCGTTTTTTTAGTGAGATAACTCAATCATGCTCTTTGAATACTTTGGCGCGTACAATGAAGTATACGCTTATGGTGATGGCTCCGGTAAGGAACCATGACAGCGGATATACGTGGAAGAGTGAACTGAAGTTGTGGTGCTTTGGTATGTAGGTAAAGACGTATATCAGTCTGAATACGCAGGTTCCAAATATAGAAATAAGTGCAGGGAATAGCGAGCGGTTCATGCCTCTTAGGCATCCACCGCTTATTTCATAGGTTCCAATAAGGTAGTGGAAGTAGAAGGCACTGCTTATTCTTATCATGGCATATTCTATGACTGCAGGATCAGTAGTAAAGAGATTTATCACCTGATACCTAAATACAGAAAGAATGAGTACCACAATAACTGAAGCACCAACACCGCATCCCATGCAGATCCTGAATACTTTTTTGCATCTGTCATAGCGTTTTGCACCGTAGTTTTGACTGGTGAAGGTTACTGCAGCCTGAGCAAAGCCGTTCATTGCGCAGTAGGAGATGAAGTCAAAATTAGCTGCAGCAGTGGCTCCTGCGATTGCATCAGCACCAAAGCTGTTAACTGTTGACTGAATAACTACGTTGGACAATGAGAAAACTGCTCCCTGTAGTCCTGCAGGAAGACCAATTTTAAGCATCTTTATAAGATAATCCTTGTTGACACAAAGCTTTTTGAAGCTAAGTCTGAAAGTCTCTTCCTCTGTCAAAAGGAAGTAAAGAACAAGGCCGGCACCAAACATGTTTGAAAAAACGGTGGCAAGGGCAACACCTATGACATGAAGGTGGAAGATTATTACAAATATCAGGTTAAGAAAAATATTTATGATTCCGGAAAGAACCATGGCATAAAGGGGTCTTTTTGAATCACCTTTGCTTCTAAGAATAGCTGAGCCATAGTTGTAGATCATAAGCGCAGGCATGGCAAAGAAATAGATGCGCAGATAAAGTATAGCCAGATTCATTACCTCTGCCGGAGCAGCCATTAGTATCAAAAGAGGTTTGGAAACGAAAAATCCAATTACGATAAGTGAGCATCCGGCGATCAGAGATACTGTAATTACAGTGTGTACGGTTTCATTGATCCTCTCTTTATGTCCGCTGCCGATCTCCATAGCTATAAGGGCATTGGCACCTACAGATAATCCCACAAAGAAACTGATGATAAGGTTTATGACTGAAGAATTGCTGCCTACTGCGGCCATGGCCTGTGGTGAGGCAAAACGGCCTACAACAGCAAGATCCGCAGCGTTAAAAAGCTGCTGAAGGATACTTGTAATAGCAAGGGGCAACGCAAAAAGGACGATCTTATCAAGAAGCGTCCCTGTAGTCATATCAGTCGTTGTTTTATTGATTTTTTTATTCATAGTATTCATAAGTTTATTATAACATGACAAAAAAATGGAAATTATGAATTAGTGTGTATTTTACCTGAAGAATTATTGATATATAATTAGTAACAGCGACATTTCATAAGGAGAGACTAAGATGGCAGAAACAATAACGCTAACTATCAAGAAACAAAAGAACATTGCGCTTATAGCACACGATGGCAAAAAAGCTGAGCTTATAAAATGGTGCAAGGATAACGCAGAGATACTAAACAAGCACTTTTTATGCGGAACAGGAACAACAGCCCGCATGATAACAGATGCGACGGGACTTCCTGTAAGGGGCTACAACTCAGGACCACTTGGTGGAGACCAGCAGATCGGTGCCAAGATTGTAGAAGGTAAGGTTGATTTTGTAATATTCTTCTCGGATCCTTTAACGGCAGCACCTCATGATCCTGACGTTAAGGCACTTATGAGAATTGCACAGGTATATGACATACCATTTGCCAACAACAAGGCAACTGCAGACTTCCTTCTTCATTCTTCATATATGGATGAAGAGTATGATCATGATGTTATCAATTTCAAACAGAATATTGAGCACAGAGCAGAAACACTGAAATAAAGACTTAGGAATGTAATTATGGCACTGTAGAATATGGAGAGTATTTTGGCGAAAATTTTTGATTATACCAAAATACTCTCTTTTTGGTTTGAGGCATAGACTATATTTCTTGTTTGATTTCCTTTTTTCATTGAAGCACGCGTATAATAGCGAGCTAAAACATTGACAGCAATATAATTGCAAAAAATGTAAAACGTGTTATAATTGAAATCACCTGATTATTTACTAAATTTGTTAGTGAACAGTAAAATGATCTACTGTTTCCCAATAGGAGATTTTATATGGCTAATGATTTTAATATCCAGGAATATATGACCAAAGGTGTAGAAAGGGTTGTTTCAGACGCAATAAAGGCAACTCTTAAAAATCCTAAGGAAAGTGCGTACATGGCAAAGTTCGCACTTGCATCCAAGGCTGCTTCCAAAAAAAGAGCTGGGCTTGAGAAGGAGGGAGAGCATATTCCGCCATTTCTTATTGCCAGCATAACAAGCAGCTGTAATCTCCACTGTGCAGGCTGTTATTCCAGATGCAATAATGCAACTGAGGATACAGAACCGGTTCAGCAGCTTTCCGATGAGGACTGGTTCAAGGTTTTTGATGAAGCGGATGATTTGGGAGTCAGCTTTATTCTTCTTGCAGGCGGTGAGCCGCTTCTTAGAAAAGGCGTGATTGAGGCTGCAGGCAAAAAGCAGAATATTCTTTTCCCAATATTTACAAATGGAACTTACATGGCTGATAAGTATTTTGACATGTTTGATAAGAATAGAAATCTTGTTCCAATCATGAGTATCGAGGGCGAAAAAGAAGCCACTGACAACAGAAGAGGTGAAGGCGTTTATGATAAGCTTGTCTCAAATATGGACGAGCTCAATAAAAGAGGCCTTATCTATGGATCATCTGTAACGGTTACTACTGAGAACCTTAAAGATGTTTCTTCTGAGAAGTTTATCAGCATGCTTTCTGACAAGGGATGCAAGGCTGTTATTTTTGTTGAATTTGTTCCGGTTACAGAAGACTCAAAGCATTTGGCACCGGGAGATGAAGACAGAGAGTATCTGAAAAAAGAAATCGCAAGACTAAGGGTGGAGCATCCGGAGATGGTATTTGTCTCATTCCCGGGAGATGAGAAGAGCTCAGGCGGCTGTATCGCTGCAGGAAGAGGATTTTTCCATATCAATTCACACGGCGGCGCAGAGCCATGCCCATTTTCGCCATATTCTGATATAAATGTTAAGGATACTTCACTTAGAGAGGCGATAAATTCAAAACTCTTCAAGGCTCTTCAGAGCGAAGGAGTTCTTTTGGATGATCATGATGGAGGATGCGTTCTTTACGAAAAGAGAAAAGAAGTTGAGGCGCTCCTGGGGAATGCTGTATAAAATGTGTTTTGAAAGAATAAAAAGAGTAAATGCAGTATTCTTTATGTTGATAGAAAAAAGATTAGTAGAGAGGTGTGTTCAAAATGAAAAGTTTTGTGGAACTTGTAAAGAGCAGAAGAAGCGTCAGAACATTCGATGGCAATATGCCTGATGCAAAAGTTATTGAAGAACTTAAGGCTTTTGCGCAGACTATTTCCAATCCGTACGGAGTAGATGTAAGATTTATTTTCCTTGATGCTGCTGAGCATAAGCTCTCAAGCCCGGTTCTTTCAGGTGAAAAGCTCTATGTAAGTGCTGTTGTTAAAAAACAGGAGCATGCAGAGGAAGCTTATGGCTATAGTTTTGAAAAGCTTTTGATGAAGGCTCATGAGCTTGGACTTGGAACAGTTATGATAGGCGGAACAATGCCAAGAGAAAAATTTGAAGAGGCATCAAATCTTGGAGAGGATGAGGTTATGCCATGTGTAAGTCCGCTTGGTGTTACAGCCAAGAAAATGGGCGTAAAAGAAGTTCTCATGAGAAAGGGAGTCAAGGCAGATACAAGACTTGATTTCAAAGAGCTCTTTTTTGACGGAGATTTTAACACCCCTATTGATGAGCAGTACGCTAAGACACATGGTCTTTTTGATGATCTTGAAGTTGTAAAATATGCTCCATCAGCAGTAAATAAGCAGCCATGGAGAATTGTTATAGATGGTAAGAAAGCTCATTTTTATGAGCACCATGATAAAGGCTTTGTTTCAGCCAATTACGATCTTCAGAAAATTGATATGGGAATTGCAATGTATCATTTTGAAACTCAGATGATATCTGAAATGAGGAAGCCTGTATGCAAGAGTGAAGATCCGGGTATAAAGACTCCTGATCAGGTTGAATATGTAATGACATATGAATTTTGATCAGTAAATTGAGATAATACATATAGTTATCTTGAAGAGGAACAGTTTATAGCTGCTCCTCTTTTTACTATGGATTAAAAACCCCATAAACAGTGCGCTTATATAAAACAATTGAAAAGCTTATATCTGCCGATAAGTTTCATGTCTTATGCAAAAGAAATCACATAGTAGATAATTATTATAGAAAACGTTAATGGTGATTTTAGGGGAATAGTGATATGAAACAGATAATGGCATTTGGTGATTCCAATACATGGGGACTTGTTCCCGGTTCGAGAACTAAAGAAAGATATCCCTGGGGAGTACGATGGACAAGCATTCTTCAAAATAAGATAAGTGATGTGAGAGTTGCAGAAGAGGGGCTTTGCGGAAGAACTACCATATTTGAAGATGAACTTCGACCGGGACGTAAGGCAGTGAACATACTTGATCCGCTTTTGGAGAGTCAGTACCCGGTGGATGGAGTTATTCTCATGCTTGGGACCAATGACTGTAAGAGCTTTTACAATGCGTCAGCCTATGTAATCGGAAAGGGAATCGAGAGGTGCCTTGACATATTGGAAAAATATGTTGAGCCTGAGAAGATTCTTTTGGTATCGCCAATCCATCTTGGAGATGATGTCTGGCGCCCTGAAAAAGACCCTGAGTTTGATACAGATTCTGTAACTACCAGTAAGGAGCTTAAAAAGGTTTATGAGACCATTGCACGCAAAAGAGGAACTGGCTTTCTTGCAGCATCTGACTATGTTCAACCAAGCCCTGTTGATGACGAACATATGGACCAAGAGGGGCACAAATTATTTGCTGACGTTGTATACAGAAAGCTTGAAGAGATGAATTACTGAAAGTAGTAGGCATGGGCGTGAAAAACGCCCTTGTTTTGTGTTGATGCATTGGATAATATAAGAAATGTGGCATTTGAATATGAGACATTACCATCAATTCACCATCAAGGAGCTGTTATGAGCTATATAGAAGTCAATAACTTAAGGAAAGATTTTACAGTAAAAAAGAAACGTGAAAAGGGGAAACTTTTTAGGGAAAAAGAAATTGTGAATGCCTTAAAAGATGTTTCTTTTTCTGTCGAAAAAGGGGAACTTGTAGGATATATAGGGCCTAACGGAGCAGGGAAGTCAACCACGGTAAAGATTCTTTCGGGAATCCTTACGCCGGATGGTGGCGATGTAAAGGTCGGAGGGATAGTTCCCTGGAAGGAGAGGAAAAGTCACGTTAAGAATATAGGAGTTGTGTTTGGACAGCGAAGCCAGCTTTGGTGGGATGTTCCCATAATCGACAGCTATATGCTTCTTAGGGATATATACAGGATTCCCAAGGGGGATTATGAATCAAGGTTAAAAGAGCTGACAGGCGCCCTTGATCTTGAACCCCTCTTAAGGACACCGCTAAGGCTCCTTAGTCTTGGACAAAGGATGAGAGCTGAGCTGTGTGGATCACTTCTTCACAGGCCCGAGCTCTTATTTCTTGATGAGCCGACAATCGGCCTTGATGCGGTAAGTAAGCTCTCTCTTAGGGATTTCCTTAAATGGGAAAACAAAGAGTATGGAACAACAATCATGCTCACAACTCACGATATGGAAGATATTGAGGCACTGTGCTCGAGGGTTATGGTTCTTGGGCATGGTAAAAAACTATTTGACGGAAAACTTCAGGATCTTCTTGAGCGTTACGATACAGTTCGAAATGTGAATATTAAATATGATGGAGAAATGGCAGATCTTAGACTTCCTGAAGGAATTAAATGGAAACAGACTGAAGATGGAATTGAACTAAGCTACAATCCATCTGATTTTCCGACATCAAACCTTTTGGGAATGCTGCAGGATGCCGGGAATATCCGGGAACTTACTTTGCAGCCGGAAAATACGGATCATCTGATTGCTGCAATGTACAAGGAACTTGATCTGTAAAAAAAAGGAAAATAATTAACAGAGGGTGACCATGTCATATTTTACAGTTTTTAAAATGAGGCTTCGTATGGAGCTTCAATATAGAGGGGCAATGATCGGAGGAATCGCTTGTCAGATGTTCTTCGGTCTTATTCTGGTTGCGCTCTACAGGGCACTTTATGCAGGAAAGCCCCAGTCTTTGCCTATTGAAAGCGTTGCAACTTATGTATGGCTGCAGCAGGCTTTCTTTAGAATGATGCTGGCTTCTGATTCAGAGCTGGTGGACAAGATAAAATCAGGGGATATAGCCTATGATATGTGCAGGCCTGTAGACATGTACGGATTTTACTATGCCAGGATCATGGCTCAGAAACTTATGGGAAGTCTGATGCGTGCCGTTCCTATGCTTGTGATGGCCTTTTTACTTCCAAAGGGATGGGGAATAAGTCTTCCTGCATCTTTACCTGGATTTTTAGCTGCTATACCGGCTCTCTTTTTAGGACTTTTATGCGTATGTGCTCTTGAAAATATCACTGTTGCTTTTACCATGAAGACCCTTGATCCAAGAGGAATGCAGGGACTTCTTAGTCTTTTGATGATGACCTTTTCAGGGAATCTTCTTCCCCTGACTCTTTTTCCGGAAAGCTGGCAAAAGGTTATTACTTTTTTACCATATGCACAGCTCCTTGATGCGCCCATCAGGCTGTATACGGGAAGCTATCTGCCTTGGGAGGCTTTCCGGATTTATGCCATTCAGGCCTTCTGGGTAATAATGCTTATTGCGCTTGGTGTATTTATGTGGAATGCAAACAAGAAACGCATGATAGTTCAGGGAGGTTGAGATAAGACTAATATCAGCCTTAGCAGTTATTAGTTTGGAGAAAAAATGAATACACTACGACTATATTTTAAATCAATAGGAATGCTGCTTAAGAGCCAATTGCAGTATCCGTCTTCTTTTATCATGCAGACCCTCGCGCAGCTTGTTATGGAGGGCGGCGAGATGATGGTTGTCATCCTTATAGTTGACAGATTTGAGAATCTGAAGGGATGGAGCGGAGGAAATCTGTATTTCTTTTTCGGGATAATGTCTGTATCCTTTTACCTTACGGAGCTGTTTGGAAGAGGAATTACAGGAGACTTCCCCTCTATGGTAAGGACTGGGAGACTTGATACATTTCTCATAAGGCCAAGAGGAGTGCTTACTCAGGTTTTGTGCGGTGGAACAGACCCAAGAAGAATTACCTGCATAGCAGTGGGCGTGGCGGCGCTTATTATGGGAAGTAATCTTTCAGGAATTGCCTGGAGCCCCCTTAAGGTGCTTGCTTTGGTTGAGTCCATAGCCATGAGCTGCCTTCTTATATTGGGACTTTTTATGATTGAGGCAATCTTTTCTATTTTCAGTGTAAAATCCGTGGAACTGGTAAATGCTATAACCTACGGAGGGCGGAGCGCCTGCCAGTATCCAATTGATGTTTATCCGCTGCCCCTTAGAGCTCTTTTTACTGTTATTGCGCCATTTGCGCTTACAATGCACGTTCCGGCGTCGTGGATATTGGATAAACCGTTATATGGCTGGCCTGTCTGGACGGCTTTTGTTACGCCCCTTGCCGGAGCTGTAGTTTTTGCAGTGATGACGGCGCTTTTCCATTTAGCCATGAGACATTACAGATCAACAGGAAGTTGATAAAACAGAAATCATATGAAGCGGTAGATTGGTAAAAAGATCTACTGCTTTTTTTGTGATCAAATCGCAGTGAAAAGATTTATTTATATCCACCGATAAGTACAGTGTCTTTTACATTCCGTGCGCAGTAAAGCATAATCTCTATTAACAAAGACAGAGAGAAAACTAAAAAAGCTGAAAGAGGAGAAGATATGGAGATAGTTAGTCTGGTTGATGTAGAGAATGCTTCCCAGGAAGTAAAAGAGGCGGTAAAAAAGCATCTGGAAGATGGTCATACAATTACAAATGAAAAGAGAACTCTTCTTCATAATGTACCGGCTTTCTGGGCACTTGAAGGAAAGTCCTATGAGATGAGCAGAGAGCTTAAAAGATTCATTTCGCCAAGAGCGGCAAATCTTTTCGAATATGCAATATCGGTAGAAAATGACTGCCTTGTATGTACGACCTATTATAAAAGATATATGGAGTCAATTGGAGTTGATATAAACAATGTTGACTATACTCCTGAAGAAGAGCTTGTTATCGAGTATGCGCAGGCAATTGTCAGAGACAGGAAGAATATCCCACAGGATCTTTTCAACAGGCTAAAAGAAAAAATCGGTGAAGAGGGACTTGTTGTTTTAACAACAATGGGGATGTTCATGATTGCTAATAACTATTTTAACGACATACTTCATGTAAGATCGGAGTTTTTGGAGTAGTCAGCCACTAAGGTACGGGGAGAAAATGTATGTCAGGCAGAATTGAAAATAATAAAAATGAAGAGTGCTGGGAAAAGATAAAAGAGCTCATAACAGGGCTTAAGTATGGAAGTGTGATAATCACCGTGCATGATGGCAAGATCACGCAGGTTGAGACCAGCACAAAGATCAGGTTCTAACTTTTGTTTATAACCAGCTATAAGAAATATTTGTTTTTCTAATGCTTATGGCCATGATAGAATTCACTTTAATTTAATAAAGCCGACTAGACAACTGGAGGCTTACGCATACTTCACTTCATAGAGAGTGAGGCATTCGTAAGCCTCTTTTTGTGTAAAAAAGATCATGTCGCAAGCGACATTCTATTTAAAAAGTGTAATTAGGCCAAAAGCTACATTCAATCAAATCAATAACATCGAGGTAGGGGATATGCCACTTAGTCAGGAGACAGTTTTCAAAGAGCATCCATGTTTTGGACCATGCAAAAAAAATAAAGGAAGAATACACTTACCGGTTGCGCCCGGATGCAATATAGAGTGCCGCTTTTGCGACAGGAAGATAAATGAGGACGAGCAAAGGCCCGGAGTTACAAGTGCGGTACTTGAGCCGGAGGAGGCATCAAGATTTATAGACCTGGCCCTCATGCAGTGTCCTGAAATAACAGTGGTAGGCATAGCAGGTCCCGGAGATACGCTTGCAACTGACAGAGCACTGAGGACATTCAGACTGATAAAAGACAAATATCCAAATCTTATTAAATGCATGAGTACCAACGGACTTTTATTAGATGAGAAAGCAGATGAAGTCAGTGAACTTGTAGATACGCTTACAGTCACAGTTAATGCGGTGGATCCTGAAATTGAAGCACAGATAAACAAAAGGATCATTTACCACGGAATGGTATACGAAGGGGTAGAGGCCGCAAAGATACTGATACATAACCAGCTAAGCGGGATCAGGAAGGTAGCAAAGGCAGGGACGCTGGTAAAAGTAAATACTGTTTTGGTACCGGGAGTAAATGATAAGCACATCGAGGATGTGGCAGCTACAGTCAAGGCAGCAGGAGCGCTTATCTACAACATTATTCCGCTGATCCCGCAGAATGAAATGAAAGATTTTAGAGCACCTAGCTGCGAGGAACTCTACAAGGCAAGAGAAGAGGCAGAAGTCCACATAAACGTATTCAGACATTGCCAGCACTGCAGAGCAGATGCCTGCGGAGTTCCGGGAGTTTATGACATAGGTGCAAAGCTTTATCAGGGAAGATTATTCGTAAAGGAGACTTTTTCTCATGGCTGAAGAAACTTTCAAAGTTGCTGTAGCAACATCAGATGGAATAAATGTTGACTCGCATTTTGGGCATGTTACTGAACTTACAATTTATCAGGTTGGCACTATAACCGGGGAAGGAGACCCTGTTGAGATAAGGCAGCTTACTCAGAATGCCTGTAAAGGCGGGACATGTAATGAAAATGAAGCCTTTGAACTTATAAGTGAGCAGCTTTCAGATGTTGAGTATGTCCTGGCAGCTAAGATTGGGCCTCATGCAGTTCAGGCTCTTAGCAGAAAGAACATAGTAAGCCTTGATGTAGTGACAGATATCGACGAGGCCCTTCATAAAGTCAGAGATTACAGGGATAGAAGAAAAATCGTCAGTGAGCGGGCAAAAAAACTTTTATTAAGTAATGGAATTGAAGAGTAACAGTTAACTCTGATATTTACTGAGATTAAGAAAACGGAGGAGAGCATTTAATGGCAGATGGAAAAATCAGACAGATCGCTATTTATGGAAAAGGAGGAATCGGTAAGTCTACCACAACGCAAAATCTTACTGCAGGACTTGTTTCCCTTGGAAAGCAGGTAATGGTAGTAGGTTGTGATCCAAAAGCTGATTCAACAAGACTTTTAATGGGAGGATTGGCACAAAAAACTGTTTTGGACACTATTCGTGAAGAGGGAGAAGATATTGAGCTTGAAAGGATTATGGGAACAGGCTTTGGAGGTACAAGGTGCGTTGAATCAGGTGGACCAGAGCCCGGTGTTGGCTGCGCAGGAAGAGGAATAATCACATCCATTGGAATGCTGGAAAATCTGGGAGCCTACACAGATGATCTTGATTATGTATTTTACGATGTTCTGGGGGATGTAGTATGCGGCGGATTTGCAATGCCTATCCGTGAAGGCAAGGCGCAGGAAATCTATATTGTGGCTTCAGGTGAGATGATGGCTCTATATGCTGCAAACAACATTTCAAAAGGAATAGCCAAATATGCAAAGACAGGCGGCGTTCGCCTTGGAGGGATCATCTGTAACAGCAGAAATGTTGATCGTGAAAAAGATCTTTTGAGAGCCTTTGCAAAAGAACTGAATTCACAGCTCATATATTTTGTGCCAAGAGACAATATTGTGCAGAGAGCGGAAATACATAGACAGACAGTAATACAGTATGATCCGGATTCACAGCAGGCACAGGAATACAGAAATCTGGCAGAGGCCATTGAGAATAATACGTACTTTACAATTCCGACGCCAATGACACAGGAAAGACTTGAAGAAATCCTTATGGAATATGGTCTTATGGAAAATCTTAAGGATGATTACAGAATTTAAGCACAAAAATAGGAGGAGATAAGATGAAGGCTGTGCAGGATTTGACTGAACTTGTTGGGAAGACGCCGCTATTAAAACCCAACAGATTCCTTAAGGAAAACAATCTCGAGGCTGAAGTTTATTTTAAAGTGGAGTATTTTAACCCTGCAGGATCCGTAAAAGACAGGATTGCTCTTGGAATGATCGAGGATGCAGAGAAAAAAGGTCTGCTTAAGCCCGGATCAACCATTATTGAGCCCACAAGCGGAAATACCGGAGTTGGTCTTTCTTTTGTAGGAGCAATTAAAGGATACAATGTGATACTCACGATGCCGGATACCATGAGTATCGAAAGGCGCACGCTTGTTACGGCACTTGGAGCACAGGTGGTGCTTACACCGGGCGCACAGGGAATGAAAGGAGCCATAAGACAGGCAGAAGCTCTTAATGCGCAGATTGAGAACAGTATCATTCTTCAGCAGTTTGAAAACCAGGCAAATGCTGTTACTCATGAAAACACAACTTCTCAGGAAATATGGGAAGACACTGATGGAAAGGTTGATATTTTTGTAGCAGGTGTGGGAACCGGTGGAACTGTTACAGGTGTGGGAAGAGGCTTAAAAAAGCACAATGAAAACATCAAGGTAGTTGCGGTAGAGCCTTTTGAATCACCTGTTTTGTCAGGAGGAAATCCAGGCCCTCATAAGATACAGGGAATTGGAGCAGGCTTTGTGCCAAGAGTATTTGGCGAAGACGTTATTGATGAAGTATTGCAGATAAGAGGAGATGAAGCAATTGATACCTCAAGACTTCTTGGAAGAAAGGAAGGCCTTTTGGTAGGAATCTCTTCAGGAGCAGCGGCTAAAGCTGCACTTATGCTTGCAAAGAGACCTGAAAACAAAGGAAAAGTCATCGTGGCTTTACTTCCGGACACCGGAGAAAGATACCTTTCAACAGAACTATATCAGTATCCTAGTGATACGCATTAAAGGGGAGAACAATGGGAAGCACAGCAAAAGGAATAATTGAAAGACCACGTACTACATGTGCCCAGGGAGGAGCGCTGGCAACACTGGCATCATTGCCTGAAGTTATTGGAATATCTCATGCAGCTGAAGGGTGCTCTGGAAATCTTACAGGGTCAATTGGTACGTGTTCAGGATACAACGGTGAAGGATACTGTGGAGGAACACAGACACCTTCAAGTGCAGTAAGGGAGAAAAATGTAGTTTTTGGAGGAACAGACAGACTGCGCCAGGAACTAAAATCGGCTGAGGAACTGCTTGAAGCAAAACTATTTGTGGTAGTTACAGGATGCATGACTGAGATAATAGGTGATGATGTTCAGGCAGTTGTTGATGAATTTGAAGATGCAGATACCCCTGTGATTGCAGTTAACACGCCAAGCTTTGAGGGAGATGCATACTCCGGTTATGAGAGAGTGATCACAGGAATCTTCAATAAATATATACCGGAATCTGACGCTAAAGATGACAAGCTTGTTAATCTCTTTGGCATAATACCAAACTTTGATCCCAATTACAGAGGAGATCTTGAAGAGATAAAAAGACTCCTTGAAAGTGTCGGATTAAAGGTAAATACCTTTTTTACTCCTGATCAGACTTATGACAATATCCTGTCTGCCTCAAAAGCATCTTTGAACATTCATTTCTCAAGAGTATGGGGACTGGATTTTGAAAAAGGCTTTGAACAAAAGCATGGAACGCCTTATTGGATCACGGATCTTCCAATCGGTTCAGTTCAGACAACTGCATTTTTACGAGAACTTGCTGAGCATATAGAGCTTGATAAAGATCTGCTTGAAGAGGTGATAAAAAAAGAAGAGGAAAGATACTACAACTATTTCATCAAGACTTTGGACCTTGTGATAAACGCTCAATTTTTCTACTATGCAGCAACTGTGACGAATTCAAATTATGCCATTCCCCTTGCAAAGTTTTTGAAAAACGAACTGGGATGGAAAGTCGATGATGTTTTTGTGACAGATCTTTTGACTAAGATAAAGGCTAAAAAGTTTGAAGACGCCTTTGATTCTCTTGCAGTACCAGGAGAACTCATCAGAGAGACTGATACTAAGCAGATAGCATGGCAGCTTAATAAACGTCATGCAAGAAATCAGGGACAAAGATATTTTGACCAGCATGGACCTTTGTATATCGTAGGCAGCAGCCTGGAAAAATATGCGGCTCAGGATATTGGAGCACTGACATATGCAGTTTCTTACCCGGTTTTTAACAGAGTAATAACACAGCGCGGCTACTCAGGATATAACGGCGGATTAAATCTGCTTTCAGATCTTATAACTGTACCCGTTTCAGGAAGATAGGAGGAAAGAAAATGAGTAAACTTGAGAATAAATACGTCGAAAAATCAATTCCTCCTACCAGAGAGGAAAGACTTGAAGCAACAGATGCTTATCATGGATGCAGCTGTGACCTGTTGGATTGTTCAAGAAATTGCTGCCTGAAAGGGAAAGACAGGAATTTCTGGCAGGGAAGCTCATCATGTCAGATGTTTCTTTCAATCATGATGTCAGCGCCAATTGAAAACTCAGTCCTTATAATGCATGGACCGGTAGGATGCGGGCATCAGCTTCATATACAGACATTTTCAACAAATAATGGAAAGAAGGTAAGAGGACTTACCCCTAATCCTGTAAACTGGCTCTCCACCAATCTTTCAACAACAGAGATTGTAAACGGCGGAGAAAAGAAATTGCGAGAGGCTATTGAATACGCAGATAAGACCTTCAGGCCGGAATTCATATTTGTTCTTTCAACCTGTGCGCCTAATATCATCGGCGATGACGTTGAAAAAATAATAGAAGATGAGGGGAAGGTTGTCTCTGCTCAGCTTACTGCAATCCACTGCCCAGGATTTAGATCAAAGTATGTGTCAAGTGCATACGATGCTTTTTACCACTCACTTATCCGTCATGTTCAGCTTGAGCCAATAGAATATAAGGATTATGTGCCTCTTAACCCGGCAGACCCTAACGCAGCATTTTTGGCAGCTGGCTATGAGTATAAGAAAAAGTACACTGTAAATGTCATGACACTTGAGTCCATGGGAGCTCAGGATGAAGCAGAGCTAACAAGAATTCTTAATGCACTTAACTTAAATGTCAATGTTCTCCCTGAATACAGCAATGCAGACAAGATCAGGTTTGTGTCTGAGGCATCCCTTAATGTGAGTCTTTGCTGGATGCATGATGACTATTTTGTTAAGTACTTAAAGGATAAATATGATGTTCCATACTACATGGGCATGCCTCTGGGACTTAAGGCAACCAGAAAGTGGCTGGTTGATATAGGCGAACATTTTGGACTAAAAAAAGAAGCCGAGAGACTTGCTGCTTATGAGGAAAAACTTGTTTTGGAAGCGATAGCTCCATTTAAAGAAAAACTTAAAGGCAAGCGCGTAATGATCTCGGGAGGAAGTGTTCGAAGCGCTGTTGAAGCTTCACTTATTCACGATGATCTTGGGATGGAAATAGTATCTGTCATAGGCCTTTTATATGATTCCAATGCGGAAGCTGCTTTTGAAGACCTGGTAAAAGACCATCCAAAGGTTCCTGTTGTAGTAAGCGACCAGCCTTATGAGTTTGTTAATCAGGTAATACAGAGCAACCCGGATATAGTTCTTTGTCATGCAAATGGTCTTACTGAACCTGCAAAGTTGGGGGCTGTAACAGTTCCTGAGTTTGATATTGGAGGAGCTTATTTTGGATATAACGGAGTGTTCCAGGTGGCAAGGCAGCTGGCGTTTGCTCTTGAGAATGACTCTTACGTAAAAGAGGTGTCAAAGCATGTTAAGTTCCCATACAAGAAATCATGGTATGAGAAAGATCCATTTACTTATCTTAAGGACTGAATATAAGGAGGAGAATTATGAGAAAAACAGCATATAAACTGATTGCAGTATCTTTGGGAGTGATTTTTACAATAACAGGATGTGGCGCTAAAAGTTCATCAGCGTCTTCCGGTTCGGGAAGTTCTTCTAACCTTCAGCTTGGGGCAGTGGAAGGAACAACCATTACAGAAGAAGGACTTATTGATTATTCAGGTTTAAGCGAAGAAGAATTAACTGCGCTTTATGAAAAAGAGCCTGCTCATGATCAGACCATAACAGTTAACTACACGGGTTCTCTTTGTCCTGTTGCGCTCCCTGTGGCAAAGTATCTTGGCTTTGTGGAGGATGAAGGAATCAGCTCTTTTGATTTTGTGCAGATATCAGGAAGCGCTGCGAGAGATGCTCTTGCGTCAGGAAATCTTACAGTAGCAATCGGATTTTTATCGGACTGGCTTTTGTATTACCAAAATGGTGAAGAGGTAGTAAGTACACTGGCACTTCATTCCGGATGTGCATCGGCTGCTACCTTGGCTGATTCAGACATAACCAAATTTGAAAAAGGAATGCGTGTAGGTGTTTCGGGGGATATAGGTGGTGTTTTCCATAACATTGGACTCAGATTCATAAATCATGATGGATTTTCAACAGAAGATTTCACATGGGTAGCACTTGAACCGGGGACACTTCTTGCAGCACTTCAGGAAGGCCAGGTAGATGTAATAGTTGCCAGTGATGAACTGATCTACAACTTTGTTGAGGATGGCTATGCGAAAGTTATTCGTTCACAGGACTACGATCCGGACTTTGAAAGTGAGGTTTGCTGCTCACTTGGATTTAATAAGGACTTTGTCAAGAATAATCCGGTTACAGTTTACAAGATCACCAGAGCAGTTTACAGAGCTTCTAAGTGGCTTGCGGAAAGCGAAGCTAACCGCGAGGAGGCAGTAGATCTGCTTCTTGATAAGCAGTACATTTCAGCTTCGAAGGAAATGGGAGTAAAGCTTGTAAATCTTCTTAACTATGGCTTTGGTACAAAAGAACTTGTGGCTACTACAAATGTTATAGGTCAGGAATATAAAGATTTAGGACTACTTCCTGCAGATTTTGATTTATCTGATGCTGAAGAAAAGTTCCTTGTTAAGTACGATCTTACAAAAATTCAGTAATAAGGGGGAGGACTTGTATGGCAGAAATAGCAGGTACTTTAAATGTAAATATTTCCCAAAAAGAGCTGACACTTCTCGAACAGAGAGATTTAACAGGAAGAGACAGACTGGTAAGAAGGATTGTTGTTTTTTTGCCTGCAGTCTTTGTTTTGATCCATATACTTGAGCATTTGTATGTTCCTTCCTTCAAAAACTATAAGCCGTCAGTTTCATATCTGGTTCTTATGGCTATACTTCTTGGAGCGCTTATAGTATGGGATATCTTTACTTTCTTTTCTTATGAGGCCTTTGAAAAACTGAGATTTAAAAGTGCCCTTTATGTAGCGATTGCAATAATACTTACAATATATGACCTTGCAACAATTAAGTTTGGTGTCCTTGAGCTTCCATATTTTCCGTGGATCGGAAAAGTGTTTGATGCAATGATATCAGATAGGAGCAAGCTCTGGGAGTGCGTATATCATTCCTTTAAACTCCTGTTTACAGGATATTTTTGCGGAGTTGGGATTGGCCTTTTGTGCGGGATATTGGCAGGCTGGTCCAAAACAGTACATTACTGGATACAGCCAATAACAAGAGTTTTGGGAGCAATACCGAGTACGACCTACATGCCAATAGTAATGATGCTGGCTTCATCTTTGTTTGGCGGGGCAGCTTTCATCATTGGCCTTGGAGTATGGTTTCCTGTGACTGTTTCAGCGATGAATGGAGTTCAAAATGTTCAGAAACACTACTACGAAGCTGCAGAAACCCTGGGGACAAAAAGACTTGGAATTCTCTCAAGAGTAGTTATTCCAGCTTCTATGCCAACTATATTTACCGGCCTCACACAGGGAATGAGCATTGCATGTCTGACCCTTGTAGTTGCAGAGATGATGGGAGTTGAGGCAGGACTTGGATGGTACATCAACTGGCAAAAGGGCTGGGGCGATTTTACCAAGATGTATGGAGCGATCATTCTTATCTGCTTAACATTTATTTTAGTCAACACAATACTGGGACTTATAAGGAAGAGAGTTCTTCGTTGGCAGGAGGGAGGTATCTGATGGCTGTAGGTAATGTTGAGATAAAAGATGTAACAAAAATATTTAGGAGAAGCGATGAACAGGAAACTCTTACGGCGCTTGATCATATAAATCTGTCTGTTGCTCCGGGCGAGTTTGTGTCAATAGTTGGAGCAAGTGGCTGCGGTAAATCAACACTTCTAAGAATCATTGCAGGACTTGAGAAACCAACCTTGGGCGAAGCTGTATGTGACGGAGACGTGATAAGCGGAACAAGTGAAAAAAGAGGGCTGGTATTTCAAAACCATGCACTGTTTCCCTGGCTTACAGTTTGGGATAACGTTTTGTTTGGTTTAAAGTCCACAGGAAGAGTAGGTGAAAAAACTGATCTTGCAGAGCAGCTTCTTGATCAGGTGGGACTTACCAAATTTAAAAAATCCTATCCCAATCAGTTATCAGGTGGAATGAGCCAGAGAGTGGCACTAGCAAGAGCTCTTGCTACAGAGCCGGATGTCCTTCTTCTTGATGAACCTCTTGGCGCTTTGGATGCTTTCACAAGAATGAATATACAGGATGCCTTGATTGATCTGTGGAAGACCAGAGAAAAGACCATGATACTTATTACTCATGATGTGGATGAAGCAATCTACCTGTCCCAGAGAGTGATAATAATGTCACCAAGACCCGGAAGAGTTATTGAGACCTTAAATATTGACCTTCCATATCCAAGAAACAGAAGTGATTCCAATTTTACTTACTACAGGAATTATATCCTGGAGAAACTTGATTTTGCACAAAAGGGTGGAGAGATAGAATACATAATCTGATGCCATCCACAGTTCTTTTGACGAGGAGAGATAGTATGAAAAATAAAGTTATAGCGGTGGTCACAGTAGTCCTTGGTCTTACTGCAGCAATAGGACCAAGAACAATTTTTCCGGTTTGCTCTGCAGCGGAAATGAAAATGAAATGCTACTACACAGCCCAGTGGGAACTTGTAGTTGGAATAATAGCTGCAATTGTCGGAGTTGGACTTATTTTAATAAATGATAAAAAAATAAGGACTTTGCTGTCAGCTCTTGAAATAGCACTTGGGGCTCTGATAGTCCTTATTCCTACAGCAATTGTAGGCGTTTGTTCAAGCCCGATGATGCATTGTGTTTCATTAACAAGACCATCACTTATTGTTACAGGAGTACTGGAAATTGTTACGGCAACAGTATCTTTGTATTTTGCAGTTGAAAATAAGTTTGGCAAAGGTAGCGTAAAGGTGGCACAACTTGAAAATTAGAGAAATTGTATTTCGAAAAATAAAGAATGGCAAAACAGGAGGGGCAGCAGCATTTTTCTTTGCAGTGATACTTTCATTTACGGTATTTGCCGGAACAATGCTTTACAGCAGCCTTTCAAAAGGAGCAGATAATCTAAAGGCAAGACTTGGTGCGGACATTGCGGTAGTCCCAAAGGGACAGGAATCAAATTATCAGGGGATTATCTTAAACGGAGAACCCATTGAATGCTCATTTGAGAGAAAGTATGAAAGTACGATCAGAAGTCTTGAAGGGGTAGAAAAAGTTACTCCTGTTATATATCTTGCAAGTTTAAATGCATCCTGCTGCTCAGTGCCGATTCAGATCATTGGTTATGATCCCGAAACAGACTTTGTGACAACACCGTGGATATCTGATGAATACGTAAGTAAGTATAAGGAGGGAAACCTTATTGTTGGAAGTAATATCGCAATAGATGAAGGCAATACTCTTACTTTCTTTGGACGAGTATATGAAGTCAGTGCCAGGTTAAATAAAACCGGTACCGGAATGGATAAGTCAGTATATGTTTCTTTTGACGTAATAAAACAGCTTATAAAGGACGGCAACGAAAAAGGAATTAAATTTGGTGATGAAAGTTCTTTGAGCGGGGAAGATATTACAGAAAAATATGTGTCAGCTTTTCTTGTGTCAGTAAAGGAAGGTTATAGCGTTGATAAAGTCGCAGGTCTGATAATTAGAGATGTTCCGGGGGGGATTGTCCAGAGTAAAAGCCTTTACAATACAGTTACAACCGGAATAAAACTGATCTCAGATACTGTGAAGATGCTGATCATCTCAGTCTTTGTGGCAATCACATTTGTAACAGCAATACTGCATATCTACAGAGTCAACAACCGAAAAAAAGAGTGGGCTGTCTATAGAATGATGGGCGGAACAGGAACATGGATAAGGAGCTATATACTTACTGAATCGATGACACTGTCACTTCTTGGCGGGATTGTTGGAATATTTTTTGCAGCCTTATTCTATTTTCCTTTTAGTGATCTTATTTCTGAGCAGATAGGACTTCCATTCTTTGTGCCGGGAATCCCACAGATAATCGGAATGGCTGTCCTTAGTCTTGTGATTACAGCATTGAGCGCAGTGATTCCGGGAATAATAGCAGGAGAAATAGCTTCCGGAACTGAATGCTATGTGCTGATGCGGGAGGGGGAAAACTAAATGTCAGTAGTATCGAATAATATTGTCAAAGAGTATAAAAGGCGTGGCGCATCCTTCACCGCTTTGGATGATGTTGATATTGAGGTAAAAGAAGGGAAGATCACGGCTATAATGGGAAGGTCAGGCAGTGGAAAAAGCACTCTTTTAAATGTTCTGGCCGGTATGATAAAACCAGAGAGCGGCGCAGTTACTATAGATGGTGTGAATATCTTTGAAAAAGACCTAAGGAATAGAGACAAGCTTCGTGCAGAAAAGATAGGAATAGTTCCGCAGAGCCATAGCCTGATAAGCGGACTTACAGCATATGAAAATATCATTCTTCAAAAAAGCTTTTCAGAGCACGATAGGCAAAGTGGCGAAGGGACTTTGGCTGAGATAGTAACCTTTCTTGGACTTGATGAACTTATGGATGTTTATCCCGGCAGTCTTTCCGGAGGAGAGATGAAAAGAGTTTCCATTGCAAGAGCCCTTTTCGGGAATTTGAAATATCTTTTTGCTGATGAACCAACAGGAGAGCTGGATGAGGAAAACTCAAAGAAAGTCATGGGACTGCTCAGAAGTCAGGCGGAAAAAGGAAAAGGGATACTGATCGTTACACATGATAAGATGGCTGCCGATATGGCAGATGTAGTTTATACAATGAAAAATGGGAGATTGAGTCTGCTGTAAATTGGCTTTAATACATTTTGGAAGCGGAATCTGATCAGGTATGATAAGTAACCTTTAACCCTGCCTATAACCTTTGTTTAATTTCACTTTA
>JAEEGH010005183.1_pt1 | contig 32910 bp, 37 predicted proteins | sample 9134181 | NCBI WGS metagenome assembly JAEEGH01 (sample SAMN16246544, study PRJNA631951) | gut metagenome | biome: gut microbiome; feature: rumen; material: DP-attached | host: Bos | place: Iran: Karaj | collected 2018-10
CGTGCTCCAGGGCGAGGACACGCCGTTCGTGATGGAGCTGCCGCCCTACCGCTGGCCGACCGCCAAGGCCATCGGGCGCCACACGTGGGAGAAGGGTAAGGAGTATCTGAAGAAGATGGGTGGCATCATTCTTGTGGCCAGCATCCTCGTCTGGGCGCTGGGCTACTTCGGTCCGACGGGAACGGCGCCGTCGCTGGCCGAGAGCTTCATAGGGCGCATGGGGCAGGCCATAGAGCCGCTGTTCGCGCCTCAGGGCTTCAACTGGCAGCTCGACGTCTCGCTGATAGCCGGCGTCGGCGCCAAGGAGATTGTGGCCTCGACCATCGGCGTCTTAGGCGGTCTCGACGCCATCACGCCGCTGGCAGCCTACGCCTATCTGCTCTTCGTGCTGCTCTACTTCCCCTGCATCGCCACCATCGTAGCCATCAAGAACGAGACTGGCACGTGGCGCTGGGCCGTCATCGCCGCCGTCTACACCACCCTCGTCGCCTGGATAGTCTCCGCCCTGGTTTATCAGGTCGGGCAGCTGGTGGCGTAGCGCCTGTCGGTGAGTTGCTTTTCTGCCTTCTCCAAACTTTTTCTCCGTAATATTTGGAACTTACGGAAAAACTCCTTATATTTGCAGACGGATTGCAAATAAAATCATTTTATGACAGCAACAATATTAAGATCAAGACTGGAAAACAGGTGGAACAGCCTGAAGTATTTGGACAACAACACGAAGATAGATCTCATCATGATGCTGACGCAGTCGTTGAAGAGTACACAGCCCCAGAAGAATATTTCTGCCAGCGAGTTTTATGGCATTTGGGGAGACGACGGTATGAGTGACGAAGAGTTTGTGGAGGCTCTCAGAGCTGAACGCGCGTTCAATCAGGATATTGTTGAATTATACACAAAAAGAGTCCCTTTTGTGTAAAAAGAAACTATGAGGAGGAAACTATATGGATAGTATTTACATTATTAAGGCTGAGAACGCAGGCAACCTGACTGTCTGCCTGACGTTCAACGATAATACTCAGCAGACGATAGACGTTGGCGACTATATCCGTCGTTATCCGCATCCGCAGTATAATAAGTATCTTGACCCTCGGAAATTCAGCCGCTTTACGATAGAGAACGGCAACATTGTCTGGGGCAAGAACTGGGATCTGATTTTTCCGCTCGAACAGTTGCACACTGGCGCAATAATTTAAGATGCTTTATTGTTGAACCCTGAAAACCGAAATGCCTATGGGCTGAGATAGAATAAACTGAACATATACGTTGAAGCGTCCGCTGAATCTTGTTATCCGAAATCTGCAAATTTCAAAAACCTACAAGACGAAGTAGATGGTTCACGCCCGAGGGCGTGGGCTTTTACCCGTTTAAGTAGGTTAGGTGTTTGCAGATACCTGGATAACGTAAGCGAAGTAATTGCTCACGTTTTTTTTGTGTGTCTATCATACAATCAAGTAATTAACAATATTGATATAATACAAACGAAACTATGGAGACTATTGAAGTATTAAAAACAATCGAGACAATTCTTGAATTGTGTATCATGGTTTGTGGAGCTCTTTTTGCTTTATGGATTTTTTTACGTGACAAGCGTCGGGATACTATTAAACAATTGGCGAATCAAGTGATAGCCTACAATTGTTTAGAGCAAGAATACCTTGAGGTATTGTTACAGAATAAGGATGCTCCTAAAAAGGAGGTCAAAGTGGAAATGCGTAGAAGGGCTGAGAAACATGATAAAAACGTAAACAAAGTTTATCCTGATATGAAGCCAAGCGATGCAAAAAGGCATCTTAACCTCATCTAAGAATGTTTAACCAAAAAGCAAATAGAATTATGAAAACAAAAAAAATATTACTAACAGCTACAATGATGCTGTTTGGTGTAGGTGCTTTTGCACAGAGTAATGACCCTTTGAAAGGCGACGTGAACGGGGACGGAGTCGTTGATATGGCTGACGTGTCTTTCATTCTTAACATCATTCGTGAAAAGGCAAAACAAACTCAGCCAGAGACCGAGTATTATATCTATTGTGCAAAAACGCCTCCTACTGCTGAAATGAATCCGAAGGACTATGCGCAACCACTACCAGAATCTGGCAGATTATCAATTGGATGGTACAGTTTGGGCACAACACTTCCAAGTACAATTCATGGAAAGTTGTTTTATGATGATAATGGTAGTGATGACGATGAGTGGTATGTAGCATTACCAACAGAAGGATATTATAGAGGTACTGCATCTGATTTCAGAGGAGCATCGTATCCTGATCAAATTGGAACCATTTTCTATGATGGAGTCTCTTATACGATTTTTGGGGATTCTGGTTCTCGAACTCGATATTCTGTTTGGATGGCCACATTGAAGGTAACGGATATTACAGGACGTTAATAAACGGGAATTATGAAAAGAATCATAACATCATTGATCTTGCTCCTAACAATTATCAATGTGAAAGCTCAACTGACATACGTGGAGGTAGTGACAGATGACCGTGGTCAGGCATCTGAATTGGTTTTTGGTCGAAAGCCAGAGCCTACACTCTATTATACAACCCTTCAATTTGAACTGAACTTGCCAAACGGCATGAGTCTTGTCACAGACAAGGTCAGACTTGCTTCCCATTTGACCCACCACGAACTACTTATAGACGACTTGGGCGAAGGTCGGATGCTGGTTATAATTTACAGCCCGCAGAATGAGCCGTTAATGGGAGAGTTGTTACATTTGCCCATAAAGATGACATCGAGTCAGAGTATAAAGGGACTAATAAAACATACTATTTTGGGTACATTTGACGGAATATCTTTACCCACTACCGATTTGTCATTTATAGTGAAGGAACTGATAGGTGACGTAAACGGCGACGGTGATGTCAATCTGGTTGACGTGACAATGACCGTTAGTCACATTCTCGGCCAGACTCCTGAGGGCTTTGTGGAAGCCGCCGCCGATATAGACGGCAACAACGTGGTAGACATTCAAGATTTGGTCGCAATCATTGACATTGTTTTGAAAAAATAGTAATATGCTTCATTTTAAGCCTCTCTCCTTTCCCCGTCGAAAGGAGAGGGGTTTTGCGTAGAGTTTGTTTGGAGTAAACTCACCGTTAGCTCGGAGTAAACTTGTAGTTTATTGCGACCAAACGCAAACCGGGCGTTACAGTTACAGTTGTTACAATTAAAAAACGAGGGGGTACATCCTCCTTTATAATCTTTATAACTAATTAATATATAGATAGTTATATATATAATAAAGGGAATGGATACCCTCAGAAAAACAACTGTAACAACTGTAACTGTAACAAACGACACTCAGAAATTCATCTAAAAAGCTGAAATACAATGACATACGACGTCGGCAAGCCGACAGCGTCAAGATGCCTATACCCCCAAAAAGGCAAAAATCAGGCAAATTTCTCCTCTAAAGGGCCTCAAAAAACACGCTTAGGACGCTTTTTCCGACACTTTTCCCCTTACTTGGCGCACAAATTAGCGTCGAAAAAAAAACAGCATTCCGACTCATTTGGAAGGTACTTTGTGGCCAAATGGCTAATCTCATGGTCGAAAATGGGGGTAACAAGGGCAAAAAAAGGCTTACTTTCCGTGCCAAAAACCTATATTGGCCGGGCCGGTTGGGGGCTTATTGTTGCTCAGTGTTAACCAGCCAGCCGATGATGGCAGCAACATCGCGGATGTCAATTCTCCCGTCGTTGTTCGTGTCGGCCGCATCTTCAATGAAGGTAGCGGTCTTGATGCCGATGATGTGGTGGGCGACGGCAATAGCATCGTCGATGCTAACGGTCCCGTCGTTATTGACGTCGCCGCAGGTAATGACCGGACTGTCGAGGTCGATGCCGGGCGTTATGGGATTGGCCGGCAGCTCGTCCTGAGCTTTGGAAAGTGCCGCTGCCAGGCAGAGGACGGAGGCTAAAAGAAAACGTTGTCTCATCATGTCTATCCGAATAATGCGCGCAGGGCCTCTTCCACCTTCCGTACGGGATGGAGGCTGATGTGGAATTTCTTGCGGTCGAAGCCCTGCATGTTGTACTTTGGTATGATCATATCGCTGAACCCCAGCTTCTCAGCCTCGGCAATGCGCTGCTCGATGCGGTTCACGGGGCGCACCTCGCCGCTGAGTCCCACCTCGCCGGCCATGCACCATCCGCTCTCAATCGGCGTATCGACGTTCGACGAGAGCACGGCGGCAATGACGGAGAGGTCCATCGCCATGTCGGTGACGCGCAGGCCGCCTGCGATGTTGAGGAAGACGTCCTTCTGCATCAGCTTGAAGCCCACGCGCTTCTCGAGCACGGCCAGCAGCATGTTCAGGCGCCGCTGGTCGAAGCCGGTGGCCGAGCGCTGTGGCGTGCCGTAGGCAGCCGTCGACACCAGGGCCTGCGTCTCGACGAGGAAGGGGCGTACGCCCTCGATGGCCGACGAGATGGCCACGCCCGAGAGCCCGTCGTGGTCTTCGGTGAGCAGCAGTTCCGAGGGGTTCGACACTTGCCGCAGTCCCGTCTGCTGCATCTCGTAGATGCCCAGTTCCGACGTGCTTCCGAAGCGGTTCTTCATGCTCCGCAGGATGCGGTACATATAGTGCTGGTCGCCCTCGAACTGTATGACGGCGTCGACGATGTGCTCCAGAATCTTGGGACCTGCCAGCGAGCCCTCCTTGGTGATGTGGCCGATGAGTATGACGGGGACGCCCGAGGTCTTGGCAAAGCGCAGCAGGGCTGAGGCGCACTCGCGCACCTGGGCGATGCTGCCTGCCGACGACTCGACGTCCTCGGTGGCGATGGTCTGTATGGAGTCTATCACGACCAGCTGGGGCAGCGTCTCCTTGACGTGCTCGAAGATGGACTCCAGCGAGTTCTCGCAGAGAATCATGAAGTTGTCGTTATCGGTGTGGGCTATGCGCTCGGCGCGCATCTTCAGCTGGTGGGCGCTCTCCTCGCCGCTGACGTAGAGCACGCGCATGCCGGTGAGCCGGAGCATGGTCTGCAGGGTCAGCGTCGACTTGCCGATGCCCGGCTCGCCGCCCAGTAGGATGATGGAGCCGGGAACCAATCCGCCGCCGAGGACGCGGTTCAGCTCGCCGTCGAGCATGTCGATGCGCGGGTCGTCCTGAGCCGAGATGTCGCGCAGGCGGAGCACTTTGGCGGCGCTGCTGCCCCTGGCTGAGACGGTGGCTGCCGACTTGCCCGGCTGTGTGGGAGCGGCACTCACCTTGATTTCCTTGAACGTGTTCCACCGTCCACAGGCGGGACACTTGCCAATCCACTTGGCCGACTCTTGTCCGCAGTTCTCGCAGACGTATGCTGTCTTGTCTTTCATCGTTATATGGGGGATATGGGCATGATGGGGGATATGGGTTATTGGGGTGACTGCAGCCAGTCGTCGAGCAGCATGCGGGCTATGGAGAGCTTCTCGGGGATGGTGGGCAGGTTGTCGCGCCGGAACCAGCCGCCCTTGGCTATCTCGCTGCGCTGGAGGTGGATCTCGCCTGAGACGTAGTCGGCGTGGAAGCCAACCATCAGGCCGCAGGGGTAGGGCCAGGGCTGCGAGGCGAAGTAGCGGATGTTGGTTATCGTGACGCCCGTTTCCTCCAGAGCCTCGCGGGCTACGGCCTCCTCGAGCGTCTCGCCCGTCTCGACGAAGCCTGCCACGAGGCCGTAGAAGTCGGTGCGGAAGTTCTTGGCCCGTACCAGCAGCACCTCGTCGCCGCGATGGATGAGCACGATGACGGCGGTGGCCAGCTGGGGCCATATCTCCTTGCCGCACTCGGTACACTTCTTCGAGATGTCGGTGTCCATGCGCATCGGGGCGCCGCAGACGCCGCAGTAGCGGGTGTTCTGGTCCCAGTAGAGCAGCTCCTGGCACTTGCCGGCCTTCAGGTAGAGCTCGCGGGGCAGCTTGTAGTAGCTCTGGCGGAGGGGGAAGGGCTGCAGGGCGGGGGGCTGCGACGCTGTCGCAGCATAGCCTACAATAGGGGCGGCGGGAGTAACTGCAGGCGGGCTGTCAATGCGGTAGGCGGTGACGGGGGTGCCGTCGGGCATCGGGGTGATGTTCATCAGGTGTGTCCAGGGCTTCACCTCGGTGGGCGGCTCGTCCTGAAGCGGTATGGTGTAGCTGCCGTCAGCCAGCGGCTGCAGCAGCAGGTCGTCCTTGCAGAATACGAAATAGTATGTCTTCATCTTCCGAACAGTAAGAGGCTGTCGCGCTTCAGGGCGGGCCTGGCCCACGCCTCAGGCACGAAGCGCCAGTTGTGGTTTGGCTGGGGGTTGACGGTTCCCATGCGTTCAATCTCCTGCGTCAGGTAGTAGCGCTGGTCGAGGTCGGAGTGGAACAGCACGCGGCCCTCGAGCGAGTCCTTGGGTATGCCGGCCCCTCGGGTGAGCAGTTCGCCGCCGCCGTTGGCGCGGTAGCTGTTCATCACCACGCGATACCACCGCTTCTCGTCGAAGGGCTGTCCGTTCGTCATTCTGAGTATGCGCACCTTCTGGCCGTCGGGCTTGGTGAGGTCAACCTCGTAGTCGATGCCGCAGGCTGAGTCGAAGTTGAACGTATAGTATTGGAACCCTGTGCGTTGCTGGTCTTCCTTCGAGTCGTCGTTCAGGCGCAGCGCATGGTCGTCGGCCGTCTTCATGGTGTTGGTCCACATGTCGTAGCTGTACTCCAGGTGCTTGCGTATTTCCTCGCCCGTCATGCGGAGCACGAAGAGCAGGTTCTCGAAGCGGTAGAGCTTGAACATGTCGCCCTGGGTGACGTCGCCGGCGTTGATGACGGTGTTGAACGACAGGGGCGCGTTCAGCGAGATGTCGGCCTTCGAAATCTGCATTTGCAGGTTGTGGATGAGGTCGGTGAAGGCCGAGTTGCCGAAGAAACTCTCGCGTGTGTAGATGGCGTTCTCGAAGCGCCCGATGCGGCGGTCGACGTAGGTCTTGATGCGGTCGATGGTCGGCTGGAAGTGGCTGACCATCTGCTGGTCGATCTCCTCGTCGCGCACGCTGACAATCTGTCCCTTGATGTCCTTCCTTGTCAGCCGTCCGTTGGCGTAGGTCAGCTCAATCTCGGCCTCGGCCACGTTGTTGACGTAGCAGCTGGGGTCGATGCAGAGCACGCGGTTGCCGTCGCGGCAAGTAATCCACTCGTTGTGGACCTGATGGTCGTGGCCGAAGAAGATGATGTCGAAGCCGGGCACCTCGCGGGCTACCGACTCGGTGGCGTTCTCCTCGTAATCGCCGGTCGTGATGCCGCCGTTCAGTCCTGAGTGGAACAGGCCGAAGATGAGGTCGGGGCGCTCGGTCTCCTTGATATACTTCACCCACTTGCGGGCGCAGCTGGTCATCTCCTCAAACTCGATGCCCTTCCAGACCGACTTGTTCAGCCAGTTGGGAATGGCGGGCGTCAGCATGCCCAGGATGACAATCTTCACGCCCTCCCGGTAGTGCACGGAGTAGGGCTTCAGGCCCGTGTAGATGCTCTGCGGGCTGGCCTCGCCGCCCTTACACTCCTCCTTGACGATATTGGCGCCCAGCAGCGGACAGCGCACCTCGCGAATCCACTTGTCGTAGACCTTGTGGCCTGGCTCCACGTCGTGGTTGCCCACGGTCTCGGCGTCGTACTTCATGTAGTTGATGACCTGAGCCGCCAGGTTCTCGTCGTCGGGCATGACGTAGTTCGACCAGTAGACGCAGGGCTGCCCCTGCAGGATGTCGCCGTTGTCGATGAGCAGCAGCCGGTCGCCGTAGGCCTGTCGCTGGCGGTTTATATACGTGCTGGCCCGCGAGAGCGTGCCCTTCAGCGGCTTCTTCTCCATGAAGTCGTAGGGGAAGAAGTGGCCGTGTACGTCGCTCGTCTCGATGACCTTCAGGCGGACGGTCTTCTGCGTCTGCGCTTGTGCTGTTAGTGTCAGGGTCATGATGGCAATGGCGGTCAGAAAGTGTCTCTTCATCTCGTTCTCTCTTTCGTTGTTTGCAAAGTTACTAAATAAATTGAACACGACATTCCTGCCGCTGAACTTTTACGTAACTTTAACGCTTCAAAATCGGCAGCCTTGGCGACGTTGCGCGCTACCCGGCGGGTAGAGAGCCTGTACCCGGCGGGTAGAGCGGCTTTACCCGGCGGGTAGACGGCGGTTTGCTGCTGCAGCAGTTTCAGAAGATTTTTCTTTACCGTAACGTGTGTTTGGTACACTTTTTGCTGTAGGGTTTACAGAATAAAAAAATAGGAGGAAAGCATTATGGCATTTATTGACTATTACAAGATTTTAGGCGTCGACAAGACGATACCGCAGAAGGATGTGAAGAAGGCCTACCTGAAACGGGCCAAACAGTTCCACCCCGACCTGCACCCCGACGACCCGAAGGCGAAGGCCAAGTTCCAGGCATTGAACGAGGCCTACGACGTCATCGGCGACCCGGAGAAGCGCAAGAAGTACGACCAGTATGGCGAGCAGTGGAAACAGGTCGACCAGATGGGCGGCGGCTTCGGCGGCGGTCAGGGCGGCAGCTCGCCATTCGACGGTTTTGACTTCTCAGGATTTACCAAAGGCGGCGGAGGCGGCTTCTCGTCGTTCTTCGAGAGCCTGTTCGGCGGTGCCGGCGGCGGTTCGCCCTTTGGGGGCTTCGGCCGTCAGCAGGGGCCGCAGGAGTCGCAGGCCTCTGTCAATATCGACATGTATACCGCCCTGCTTGGTGGCGATGTCTTGATCCAGGTGGGCGCGTCGAAACTCAAGATGAAAATCAAGCCCGGCACGCAGCCTGGCACTAAAGTCCGTCTGCGCGGCAAGGGGCAGGGTGGGGGCGACCTCATCATCACCTACAACGTGACGCTGCCCACGACCCTCACTCCCCGTCAGCGCCAGCTGCTGGAGGAGATGCGCCGCGCTTAACCTTTACACAGAATGACAATGAAAAGACTGAAAGCAGCACTTTTTGACTTAGACGGCGTGGTGTTCGACACGGAGCCGCAGTACACCGTGTTCTGGGGAAGCCAGTGCCGGCTGTACCACCCCGAGCACCCCGGACTGGAGCACGAGATAAAAGGCTCGACGCTGACGCAGATTTACGACCGCTGGTTCTCGGGCCCCCTTGCCAGCGAGCAGGCGGCCATCACCGAGCGTCTGAATGACTTTGAGGCCCAGATGCATTTTGAATACATCGGCGGCTTCGAACAGTTGATAGCCGACCTGCATGCCCACGGCGTGAAGACGGCGGTGGTGACGAGCTCGAACCAGCCGAAGATGGAGAGCGTCTACCGTGCGCAGCCGGGCTTCCGCCAGCTGTTCGACGCCATCCTGACGAGCGAGGACTTTGAATACTCGAAGCCTCACCCCGACTGCTACCTGAAGGCCGCCGCCCGCTTCGGTGTCGCTCCCGAGGAGTGCATCGTCTTTGAGGACAGCTTCAACGGCCTGAAGTCGGGGCGTGCCGCAGGTATGAAGGTCGTGGGTGTGGCTACGACTAATACAGCCGAAGCAATTGCCGCGTTATCTGACATCCAGATAACGGACTATACGTCAACGGATTACCAGTTGTTGGAGCGTCTACTCTAACTTCGAGCCTTCCAGTAGCTTGGGACAGACGTCGGCGAGGTCGCACGTCTGACATTTAGGACGTTGCGACGTGCAGACGTAGCGCCCGTGCAGCAGCAGCCAGTGGTGAGCCAATGGTATTTGCTCAGCTGGAATGTGGCGCATGAGCACTTGTTCGACCTTGAAGGGCGTGTTGTCGCGACGGCCTACAAGTCCGAGACGGTGGCTGACACGATAGACATGGGTGTCGACGGCCATTGCCTGACGGCCGAAAGCAACGGCCTGAATGACGTTAGCCGTCTTGCGGCCCACACCTGGCAGACTGAGCAATTGGTTCATGTCGGTAGGCACTTCGCCATCGTGGCGTTCGATGAGAGCCCGCGACATCTCGACGAGGTGGCGTGACTTGGCGTTAGGGTATGACACGCTCTTGATGTATTCATAGATTTCGTCAGGCTCAGCCTGTGCCATCGTTTTGGCATCCGGATAGTGCCGAAAGAGTTCGGGCGTCACCTGATTGATGCGCTTGTCCGTACACTGTGCGCTGAGGATGACGGCCACGAGCAGCTGGAACACGCTGCCGAACTGGAGCTCGGTATTCACATCAGGCATTTGCTGCTGAAAGTACTGTAATACGGCCTTGTAGCGTTCTTCTCGCTTCATAATTGCTAAAGTTTCTGCAAAGATACTAAAAAAATGGGAAATGAGAAAAGAGAAAGGAGAAAAATTAGTACCTTTGCAAGCTGAAAGTAAGAATTAATGATGAAAAACAGAATATTGGGTTGTCTGCTGATGGCGGCTGCCACAAGTGGAGCCTTGGCACAAGGAGGCACAAACTCGCCTTATAGTCAATTTGGCATCGGCGTTCTCAGCGACCAGTCGCAGGGCATGAGCCGGGGCATGAACGGCGCTGGCTACGGCCTGCGTATGGGTAACATTGTGAATACGCTGAATCCCGCATCATATTCGGGCGTCGATTCGCTGACGATGCTTTTCGACATGGGCCTCACGGGGCAGTTTACCCATTTCGAGGAAGGCGGCGTGAAGCGCAATGCCTCGCTGGCCAGTTTTGAGTATGTGGTCGGTTCGTTCCGCCTGCTGAAGAATGTAGGCTTCACCTTTGGCCTGCTGCCCTATTCAAGTGTTGGCTATGATTATAAGACGACTACGGATATTGCACCGACAAGCTCGATTACCGAGAGCTATAGCGGGAGTGGTGGCCTGCACCAAGTGATGGTGGGTATGGGCTGGCGGATGCTGAAGCCCCTCTCTGTCGGCGTCAATGCTTCCTATCTGTGGGGCTCCTTTGACCGAAGTGTGTCGCCCGACGTCTCTTCGACCTTCAACACCCTGACTAAGCGGTATTCCACCAGCGTGAGCAACTACAAGCTCGATCTTGGCGTGCAATGGGAGCAGCCTCTGGGCAGGTTTGACCGTCTGACGCTGGGCGCCGTCGTCGGGGTAGGGCATAACCTGAAGAACGATGCCGAGATGTCTATTTCCAGTGTGGATCAGCTGTCGAGTGAGGCCGATACAACTATTTTCAAGGTGGCCGATGCCTACGAGTTGCCGATGAGCTTCGGCGTGGGAGCCGTCTACCAGCATGCGGGCAAGTTGACCGCCGCTGCCGACGTTACCCTTGAAAAGTGGGGCGACGTGAAGTTTCCCGCTTTCGCTGATGGCAGCTACCAGCTTCAGAGTGGCCTGCTGAAGGATCGCCTGAAGGTGAACGCCGGTATTGACTGGCTGCCGAATCCCAGTCCGATGAGCAGAAGGTTTCTCGAGCACGTCCATTACCGCTTCGGTGCTGGGTTTGCTACACCTTATTATAATATAAATGGGAAAGAAGGCCCCAAGGAACTGAGTGTCAGCGCCGGCTTCGGCATACCCATCGCCAATATGCACAATAACCGCTCGGTGCTGAACATAAGTGCCCAGTGGGTGCGCTCTTCGGTTACGGACTACGTGACAGAGAATAACTTCAGAATCAACATCGGCATTACATTCAACGAGCGTTGGTTCATGAAGTGGAAGGTCGACTAATGAGTTTTTGCAAATGTTAGGTAATCAGAGAGTTCAGGGATTTCTTGGCATGTTGCTGGCGACGGCTGTTCTTCTGTTGGCATCGTGCAGCGAGGAGCCGCAGGAGCATATTGCCCCGGCCATTCACCCTCAGGACTCGGTGTCGACGATGACCTCGTATGGCGTTAATACGCTCATTTCCGACTCGGGCGTCATCAAGTACCGCATTGTGACAGAGCGGTGGGATGTGAACACCATCCGCATGCCCAACCGTTGGGAGTTTATGAAGGGCGTATTCTTTGAGCAGTTCGACGAGCAGTTCCATGTTCAGGCATATATCCAGGCCGACACGGCGTGGTACTACGACAAGCTGAAGCTGTGGAAACTGCGTGGAAGGGTCAGGATACGCAATAACAACGGGCTGTACTATCGCAGCGAGGAGCTTTACTGGGACGGCATACGCCACGAACTCTATTCAAATGTTTTCTCGAAAGTGACTTCGCCTGAGCGCACGCTGCAGGGGACCTACTTCCGCAGCGATGAGCGCATGACGAAGTACACCGTTTCGAACTCCAAGGGCGCGTTTGTGCCTGATGACAGAAATGATGAAGACAATGGTACGGCGCAGGATGACTCCACATTCCAGGCGCCCGTCCGCCCTGCTGCCCAAAAGCACGCCAAGACGCCATTTGTAGAACCCCGAACCGAAGACTGATACTGATATGGCCTTACTCGTCATAGGACTGATCATTTCGATGATTCTCTCGGCCTTCTTCTCGGGCATGGAGATTGCCTTCGTCAGCAGCAACCGACTGCTGGCAGAGATGGACAAGGAAAAGAACGGACTGGCGCAGCGTGCCATCAGCCTGTTCTACCAGCATCCCAACAACTTCGTGTCGACAATGCTCGTCGGCAACAACATTGCGCTGGTCGTCTACGGTATTCTGTTTGCTCGTATCTTTGATGAGCTGCTCTTCAGCGGCCTTAGCGATGGTGCCAGGGTGACGGCCGACACGCTGCTTTCTACGCTGGTCGTGCTTTTCACAGGAGAGTTCCTGCCTAAGATTATTTTCAAGTCGAACCCTAATACGCTGCTGACATTCTTTGCAGTACCCGCCATGGTCTGCTATGTCGTGCTCTATCCCATTTCGCGCTTCGCCACAATGCTGTCCCGCGGACTTCTGCAGCTTGTTGGCGTGAAGATGAAGAAAGAGCAGGACGACAAGGCATTTACCCGCATCGACCTTGACTATTTGGTACAGTCGAGCATCGATAACGCCAAGAACGAAGAGGAAATTGAGGACGAGGTGAAGATATTCCAGAATGCTCTGGAGTTCTCTGAGATACGTGTCCGTGACTGCATGGTGCCGCGAACGGAGATTGACGCCGTAGAAGACACATGCAATATTGAGCAGCTGAAGCAGGTTTTCATCGAGAGTGGACATTCGAAAGTGATTGTCTATCATGAGGATATCGACCACGTCGTGGGATATATACATTCATCGGAGATGTTCCACCATCCGCAGGACTGGCGGAAGGGAATTCGCCAGCTGGTATTCGTCCCCGAGACAATGCATGCTTCCCGGCTGATGAAGACATTTATGCAGCAGCAACGCTCACTGGCCATCGTCGTCGACGAGTTTGGCGGTACCAGCGGACTGATAGCCCTTGAAGATATCGTTGAGGAGATCTTCGGCGAGATTGAGGATGAGCATGACTCTAACCACTACGTAGCCAAACAGCTTGAAGATGGAGAATATATTCTCTCGGCCCGACTGGAGATTGAAAAGGTGAACGAGCAGTTCGGTCTCGACCTTCCAGAGAGTGATGAATACATGACTGTCGGCGGACTTATTTTGCATGAATATCAGTCGTTCCCTAAATTAAACGAAATCATCAGAATTGGTCGCTTTGAGTTCAAAATTGTCAAAAATACAGCCACAAAAATAGAACTTGTACGGTTAAAAGTCATAGAATAAGCGGTTTTTTGCCGAAAAATTTCTTTATGTCCGACATTTTTAGTAATTTTGCCGACTGATTGCGAAAACAGAATAAAAAACAACAACAAAAAATAGTAAAAACAAATGGCAGCAATTGGAAAAATCAGAAGCTGGGGACCCGTCCTTGTTACTGTTATAGGTCTGGCCCTTTTTGCATTCATTGCCGAGGAAATGTTCCGCTCGTGTGAAACGTCTAAGAACAATGAGCGTCAGCAAGTCGGCGAAGTGTTAAGTGAGAGAATCAATGTCCAGGACTTCCAAGGTCTTGTCGACGAGTACCAGCAGGTCATCAAGATGACTCAGGGTCGTGACAACCTTTCGGAAGACGAGCTGAATCAGGTGAAAGACCAGGTATGGAACACCTACGTAAGCAACAAGATTATTGAAGCCGAGGCTGAGAAGCTGGGTCTCACCGTTACCGACGAGGAGTTGCAGAATATTCTGCGTGAGGGAACGAACCCCATGTTGAGTCAGACTCCTTTTGTGAACTCTCAGACCGGACGTTTCGACGTCACACAGTTGCAGAAGTTCCTCAATGACTACAAGGCCAACACCAACCCGCAGGTGGCCGAGCAGTACAAGAGCTTCTATGACTACTGGAAGTTTATCGAGCGCAGTATTCGTCAGCAGACGCTGGCACAGAAGTATCAGGCATTGTTGGGAGGCTGCTTGCTGTCTAATCCCGTCAGCGCAAAGGCATCGTTCGACGCCAGCCAGCAGGAGAAGACCATTCTGCTTGCCTCACTTCCCTATTCGTCGGTTAAGGATGACGATGTCAAGGTGAGCGACTCTGAACTGAAGTCACAATACGACAAGCAGAAAGAGATGTTCAAGCAGACCGTCGAGACACGCAACATCAAGTACGTTGACTTCCAGGTGAAGCCCTCGCAGGCCGACCGCGACGAGCTGATGAAGACCATGAACGATGCTTACCAGAAGCTGCAGAGCGGCGCTGCCGCTGCTGAGGTTGTGCGTAAGGCACAGTCGCAGTTCCCCTATCTGGGCATTCCTGTCACAAAGAGAGCCTTGCCCTCCGACATTGCCTCACGTATAGATTCGATGGCTGTTGGTCAGACTACCGCTCCTTTCGAGACAACTTCTGACAACACGCTCAATGTGGTGAAGCTTCTGGGTAAGCAGCAGCTGCCCGACTCTATCGAGGTGCGTATGATCCGTGTCTTCGCCGACACAGAGGACGCTATCGTGAAGCGTGCTGACAGCATCTACAATGCTTTGAAGGCTGGTGGCAACTTCGAGGAGATTGCCAAGAAGTATGGTCAGGACGGAAGCAAGGACTGGCTTGTTTCCAGCCAGTATCAAAGCCAGACAACTGTTGACGCAGAGACAAAGTCTTTACTGACGTCGCTCAACATGATGGCTGCAGGCGAACTGCGCAACTTCAAGTTCTCGCAGAACAACATCATTGCTCAGGTTACTGACCGACGTGCGATGGTGAGCAAGTACGACGTTGCCGTCATCAAGCATACAATCGACTTCTCTAAGCAGACATATAGTGATGCTTACAACAAGTTCAGCCAGTACGTAAGCGAGAACAACAACATTGAAGGGCTCGAGAAGAATGCCGAGAAGTTCGGCTTCAAGGTGAGCGAGCGTAACAGCATGACAAACGCAGATCACAATGTTGCTGGTATCCGTGCTACACGTGAGGCCATGAAGTGGATTTTCGACGCCAAGCCTGGTCAGGTCAGCCCCCTCTACGAGTGCGGCTCTAACGACCACCTTCTGGTGATTGCTCTTACCAAGGTTAATCCTGCTGGTTATAGCGACCTTGAGTCTGTGAAGGAAGTCGTCATGGCTGATGTGCTGCGCGACAAGAAGTTTGATTCTCTTAAGGGTAAGTTCGATGGTGTCAAGAGCATTGCCGACGCTCAGGCCAAGGGTGCCAAGGTCGATACAGTTAAGCAGATTACGTTCGGCTCTCCTGTTTTCGTGCAGTCCACAGGTACGTCTGAACCCATTCTTTCTGGAGCCGTTGCCTCTGCCAAGGCTGGCGAATTCCGCGCTACTCCGCTGAAGGGCAATGGCGGCGTGTTCGTCTTCCAGGTACTCAACGAAGGCAAGCCTGAGGGTGAGGCCAAGTTTGACGCCAACGCTGCTGAGGCTCAGCTCGCTCAGCGTGGCATGCAGGCTGCAAGCCGCTTCATGCAGGAATTGTATATGAAGGCTAACGTGACCGACCGACGCTACCTCTTCTTCTAAGAGAAGAACAGATACTACAAAAAGAATTCCACGGATTCAGCCAAGCTGAATCCGTGGAATCTTTTTCTTGTCTGGTTGACTCAGAATGTGTAGTCGTAGACTGTCGTCCACTCAGGATCGACCATAATCTTCACTGTCGATGGCTTGTCGGGATCAAGTGTCGGGTCGTCAGGGGTGACATCGGGATTGTCGTTGACAAAGAACTTGCCTGTGTACTGAGTAATGCAGTTACGCTGCATCGGCACGTCATTAAATTCCTTGGTGTAGACAATGTCTTCGTTGGCGTTGAATGCTTTTACGGTGAAGCTTACCTTGCCCGTCTCGTCATGTAAGAAGGTATACATGTCGAACTGCAGAGGCTGGTCCGTCTGGCTGTCGTTCAAGTTGACCATTACCGATTGCTTGGATTTGACGCATCCGAAACCTGTCGTGGCGTCGAGCGTACCACTGCCGCCTTCGTAGTAGAACTGGAATTTCTTGATATTGGCAGGTTTCGTGTCGCTGGTGGTCAGTCGGAACATCGACGTGGCGCGTTTCAGGTTGATGTCAAGTTGCGTCGTCTCGCCCGTGACCTCCATGTCGCCGTAATAATAGAACGTATCAGTAAATCCTGTGCCTCCGGAACTATCGGGGTTGGTGAATTGTAATTTGGCAGGATTGGTTGTCGTGGGGTTGCCGTTGCCGCTATGGGCCAGCACCAGAACCTGATAACTGCCAGACTCAAGGTCGAGCGAGAATTCACCGAAGTCGCTGTCGGTGGTAGACTGGTTCTTGGACTTGATGCGTGTGCCGTTTTGATAGACTGCAAAGCACAGACGGCTACACACTTCGGCGACGCTCACCATAGCGCGCGTTTCAGAGCCAGTCCAGCCGGCCTCGATGTCTGAAACCCTGATTGTAACGTTTGAGGTTTTTGACCCGCTGTCATCCACGTCGTCGATGACGGCTTTTTCGCACGAAAGAAACACGTGTCCAACGACAATAGTCGTCAATAAAGTAAAAAGATTCTTTTTAAACATAGTTATGCTGAATTATTGATTGTGTTATTCTTCAATGATACCAGCCTCGAGCCATTGGTCGCAGAGGGTTGTGGCATCGGCCTTGGCTTTGTCGGCCTCAACCTCGTATTCGTCGCAGAGATAGTTGGCCAAGTCGTCGGTGGTGAAGCTGTCTGCTCCGTCGATTTTCTGCCAGAGGTAGGCGGCCGACTCGTTCATACTGATAATTTTCGAGAAGTCGATGTTCTCGATGCCTTCTGCAACGATGACGTACTCGCCGCAGACGTTGCGCAGGTGGAATCCTTTCTTTGTCTTCATTGTTATTTGTTCGTTAGTATTTGTTTCTTCTTGAATCGGTTGGGCACATGTGGGTGCATGGCGAATAGCAGATAACGCCGCAGGGGCAGCAGGCGTGTCCATACCCAGGAGTAGATGCGCCACTTGCGCCCGTCGGTACTGTCGAGCTGTTCGCGGCCTTTGCGGTAGAAGCCTACAGCGGTGGCCTTGACATTACCAAGCCGGCAGTGCTCGACGCCGAGATTGCCGTCGCCGCGCAGGGTGACGTGGTCGCCCTTGATGCTGACGATGCGGTGAAGCACGAAGTGCTTGGGTGCAATCTCTGCCAACACGGCATCGCCGACGTTGATGCTCTCAGGCTTGCGCAGCAGGGCTTTGTCGCGCCCGTTCTCTAAGAAGGGACGCATGCTGTAGCCGCGCAGGGGTAGGGTAACGGTATGTCCCTCCTCCAGCAGTCTGACTACCTCGGGCAGCAGCACGGCGTTGGCCATCTGTATGGTCTTTATATCGCTCTTCATTGTCTTATTCTTTGGTAAGCGTTGAGAAACTCAGCCGGGCGGCCTCTTCGTCGGGCAGACAATGGAGCGTGTAGACAGGCGTTGTCTCTATGACGCGGGTGACGGCATCGCAGAGGTTGCGGTAGATGGCAGGGTCCCACTTCATCGACGAGCAGGCGGGCAGCAGCGAGGCAAAGGCCTGAATGGGAGCGAGCCGCTCAATACTGTTCTGCGGGGCACGGTCAATGCGGGTGACGGCTCCCAAGCGGGCACGCCGGTTGCGGTAGCAGGGCGTCTTGCCGCTCCAGGGCGAACCGTAGATGTAGGGCAGTCCGTCGTCGAGGATGCGGATGATGGGGTTGTCGTCGTTCAGCAGTTCGGCCCCCTCAATGTGTTTCAGCCAGAGCGATGTATGCGTGCTCTTTCCCGTACCGCTCTGGGCGGTGAAGGGATAGCCTTTACCATCATACATAATGCACGAGGCATGTATAAGCATCGTCTGCCGGAAACTTCCTGCAAAGGCGAAGTTGAGCATCAGCGCGTCGTTCAGGCCGAAGGAGCGCATCGTCCAGTCGCCGTTCAGCGCACAGCGGCAGTCGGTGAAGTGCTCGTTGGTGATGAGCAGGCAGCAGTCGCGGTTGTAGACGTCGCGTATAAGGTACTGGTAGCCGCCGTCGGGCAGCTGGTAGACCAGCGTGTCGCCGTTGCCGGTGTCGAACTTCCTGACGAGTTTCCTGTCTTTCGAGGGGTGCATCGAGTCGTCGACGGTGAGTGTGAAAAAGTAGTCGTCAGTCTGTTCGCTTGACTTGAAGTTGTCGAACGACGGCAGCAGCCACATACCGTTCTTCTTTGACTCCTCGAACAATATCCTGATGTTGAAGTCGGCTATCTTGAATGTGTTACTTTCCACTTTTCTTCTTTTTCTTTTTTGACGTCGCTTCTGCTACCTCTTCCTCGGTTGACGGATTATAATTGAAGGCAGTAAACCTGAAGTCGCTCTCTACGATATCCTTCACATTGTTGCGATTTTTCACTTTCTTTCCCGTTCCCAGGTAGAGTTTCTTCATCTTGATGTACTTCTTCTGCAGCTTCTTCAGGTTCTTGTTGTAGAACACCACGCATGTACGATATGGCATCTGGTTCTTGTCCAGATAGTCGCGCAGCATGGTGGAGTACAGATGACGGCCTACCAGGAATCCAGTCTTGCCCTCAATCCATACGCTGTCGATAGTCTGGATGTTGGTGAAGTGTACAATCGTGTCGTTGAACGAGGCGGCAAAGCCGAACATGTAGACTCTCTGTGGGGCCGTGTCTTTAGCCTGTGAAGTGGTCGGAATCATCGCTGCCAAGATAAAAGCAGCGATGGCGATGTATCGTTGTAATTTCATTGTCCTAAATATGCCTTTAACATCTTGTTCTTGGTACCCTCGCGCAGCCGGCGGATGGCTTTCTCCTTAATTTGGCGTACACGCTCGCGCGTCAGTCCGTATTTTTCGCCTATCTCTTCAAGGGTCAGCTCGGGGCCGTTGATGCCGAAGAAGGCCTCGATAACGTTGCGCTCACGCTCGTTGAGTATGCGCAGGGCTTGCTTAATCTCGGCTTGCAGAGACTCCATAACCAGCTGACGGTCAGCCATTGGCGACGATTCGTTCACTAATATATCAAGCAGCGAGCCCTCATCGCCATCGGCAAAGGGAGCGTCTACTGAGACGTGGCGCGTGTTGGCACTCATGGCCTCGTCGACCTTCTCCTCGGGCAGATTAATCTCCTGAGAGATTTCCTCTACCGACGGGCGGCGCTCGTTCTCCTGCTCAAACTTGCTCAGCATGCGGTTGATCTTGTTGACCGACCCCACCTGATTGAGTGGCAGGCGCACGATGCGGCTCTGCTCGGCAATAGCCTGGAGAATGGACTGGCGAATCCACCATACGGCATAGGAGATGAATTTGAAGCCGCGCGTCTCGTCGAACTTCTCGGCGGCCTTGATGAGCCCGAGGTTGCCCTCGTTGATAAGGTCCGAGAGCGACAGCCCCTGGTTCTGGTACTGCTTAGCTACCGAGACTACGAAGCGGAGGTTGGCGCGCGTCAGCCGCTCCAGGGCCTTGCGGTCGCCCTTGCGAATCCGTTGTGCCAGTTCCACCTCTTCCTCAATGGAAATCATTTCTTCCTTGCCTATCTCCTGTAAGTATTTTTCGAGAGATTCACTCTCCCGATTAGTGATGGATTTCGTGATTTTCAGTTGTCTCATTGGTAGTCGAATTTAAAGCCGTCGGGCAAAGGTACGGTAAAAAAATGAAACTGCCAAAGAAAAAGGTGAAAAAGTTGTCTTTTCCACCTTTTTCAATATATTTAGCGGCTGTTAGTCGTTCTGAAGCGGTACTGCGAAGTAGCCTTTCTTGCCAGTGGGGTAGATGCCCTGTATGTAGAGCACGGGCTCCTTCGACGTGGAAGCTTCCTTGACAATGTCCTGCAGGTCCTCGATGGACTTCACGCTCTTGTCGTTGATGCGCTGGATGATGAAGCCTTTCGGCACGCCGGCATCCTTCAGCTTGCCGCCGTTCACCTTCAGTACTTCCAGTCCATAGCCAATGTTGAGTTGCTCCTTCTGCTGGTTGCTGAGAGCGCGGAACTGTCCGCCGAGCACGTCGATGTCGGCATTCTTCACCACCTTGGTGTTGCCCTGTTCGTTTTTCAGCGTCAGCGTAGCGGTCTGCTTCTTCTTGTCGCGCAGGTAGTTGATGGTAATCTTGTCGCCGGGACGCTTCTGGGCGATGATGTTCTGCAGTTCGCCGAACGACTTGATCTTCTGTCCGTCGATGTGAGTGATGACGTCGCCCTCCTTCAGGCCGGCCTCGGCGGCAGCACCATCGTCAACAACCTTGGCAATATAAATGCCTTCCATTGTGCCCAGGTCGACATCGTTGCCCTTGTCCTTCTCGCGGTCTACATAGTCGTTCACGTCGGTACCCTGGATGCCTATCAGGGCGCGCTGCACGTTGCCATACTGCTTCAGGTCGGCCACCACCTTATTCATAATAGAGGTAGGAATGGCGAAGCCGTAGCCGATGTTCGAGCCGTTGGGCGATGCCAGCATGGCGTTGATGCCAATCAGTTCGCCGCGCGTGTTCACCAGAGCGCCGCCCGAGTTACCTTGGTTGATGGCGGCGTCGGTCTGTATCATTGATGATACGCCCTGTCCCATGCTGCGGGCCTTGGCCGACACGATACCGGCGGTCACTGTGTTGTTCAGTCCGAGCGGGTTGCCTACGGCCAGCACCCATTCGCCCACCTTCACATTGTCGGAGTTGGCAATGACGATGGCCGGCAGCTGCTTGGCGTCAATCTTGACGAGTGCCAGGTCAGTGGTGGCATCGGCACCGATGATGCGTGCCGAGTACTCCTTGTTGTCGTTCAGCGTCACGGTCAGCTCGTCAGCCCCGTCGACCACGTGATTGTTGGTTACAATATAGCCGTCGGCCGAGATGATGACACCTGAGCCTGCTGCCTGCCGCTTCGGTGTCTGCACCTGGCGTTGGCGACGGCCGCCATTGCCCTGTCCGCGTCCGAAGAACCCTCCGAAGGGGTCAGAGAAGAAATCCTCGAACGGGTCGCTGTACTCTACGGTCTGCACCTTTGAGTTCTGCGTGTTCTTGATGTAAACCACTGAAGGCAGCGACTTCTCGGCTGCAAAGGTCAGGTCAACGGGCTGACCTGCTGGCAGGGCTGTCACGGCGGGGGTGGGTACTTGTTCGGGCGAAGTGGCAGCATTGGTTTTGCTGAATGCTACGACTGAGAAGACAACAGCTACGAGTGCTGATGTCGGGACTGCAATGTTGATTACTTTTTTCATATCCATATTTGTTTGATTTTAAAATTGTCGTTTCCTGTTTTCTGACTGCAAAATTACGCGCAAAGTTTAAGAAACTGACAAATTGTCGTGATTATTTGTCCCAATTTAACAATTACGCGCCGCCTGTTAACGCTGCTTTGCGATTAACAGTCAGAACCTTAAAATATTGACAAAATTAAGAGTTGTTGCTGCTTTTGATTCTGTATTTGTAATCATCTATCGGCTTTTCCTGAAATTCCTTGGCTATTTGCGCTTTTTGTATTACCTTTGCACTCGGAAAGCACTGTCACGGTCTGTCGCTGGTGTCTTTATGGCACGAGAGGAAAGTCCGGGCAGCGCAGGACGCCCCACTTGTGAAAGTGCAAGCAGTCGGCGACGGCTGGATATGGCAGAAGAGAACGACCGCCTTCTTCGGAAGGTAAGGGTGAGAAGGTGGTGTAAGAGACCACCAGGCGGCTGGTGACAGTCGTGCTGTGCCATCTGGGGGCTGCAAGTTCATGTATACCACCGTCTGAGGGTTGTCCGTCCGAGTGGCCTGAAGGTACGCGGTGGAGGGTAGAATGCTAAAGCCGTGGGGTGACTTACGGATTAGATAAATGACAGACGCTGGCACTTGCTGTCAGTACAGAACCCGGCTTACAGGGGCAGTGTTTTCCGCTTTTTGAAGTGAAGAGTGAAGGGTGAAGAGTGAAGAGTGAAGGGTGAAGAGTGAAGGGTGAAGGGTGAAGAAGCTGTCGCATCGTGTGTATAAGACGCTCGCGCTGACCATCAAGTTCTTTACGGCCAAGCGGGTGATGGCCAAGGCATCGGCCTTGACCTATTCCACGTTGCTGGCCATTGTGCCCATTCTGGCTGTGGTCTTTGCCATAGCGCGGGGCTTCGGCTTCAGCAAATATATAGAGCTGTGGTTCCGCGATATTCTCGCTTCGCAGCCTCAGGCTGCCGACATCATCATCGAGTGGGTGAACAGCTACCTTGTCCACACCAAGAGCGGCCTGTTCTTGGGCATCGGCTTGGTGTTCATGCTCTACACGGTGCTGATGCTGGTGAACAATATCGAGGAGACGTTCAACGAGATCTGGCAGGTAAGCAGTTCGCGCTCGCTCTACCGCTCGTTTACCAACTATCTGGCGGCGTTCTTCCTGTTCCCCATCTTTATTGTCGTCACGACGGGCTGCTCGGTTGTGCTGACTACGTTGGTGAGCAGCATGCCCGACGTGCTGATGCTCGGCTCGGCGCTGCGCCATCTGCTCGGCTTCCTGCCCTACGTACTGCTGTCGCTGCTCTTCATTGGCCTGTATGTCTCAATGCCCAACACCCACGTGGAGTGGCGTTGTGCCATTGTGCCGGGCATCATTGCCGGCGTGGGCATTCAGTGGCTGCAGCTGTTCTACGTCCACTCGCAGTTGTGGGTGACGGGCTACAACGCCATCTACGGCTCGTTTGCCGCCTTGCCGCTGTTCATGCTCTGGGTGCAGATTTCGTGGACTATCTGCCTGTTTGGTGCTGAGATGACGTTTGCCAACCAGCACATGAACCGCATGGGTGTCAACATGATGCGTCCTGACGCTCATCCGTATATCGAGATGGGCGATGACGAGCGCGACGACCAGTCCCTGTCGATGTATGCCGAAGGGATTGACGGTCTGTAAATAAATAAGGTGAAAACTGTCGGCTAATCCTCCTTCAGCAGTTTGTCGAAGAAGTCGTCCAGGTCCTTGTCGAGGTCGGCCATCAGCTCTGTGTCGATGATGACCGTGTCGTCGTCGACCACATACAGTTCGCCGGCAGGCTCCTTGTCGTCGTCCTCCAGCACGAAGGCGTAGGGCTTCAGCAGTCCCATGTTCTCGACCTGAGCCTTCTGCTTGTCGATGACCCGGCGGATGATGCTGGCAATCTGCTCGTAGAAGTCGTCGTCCTTGTTGTCGATCCATTGCTCAACGACGCAGCGCGTAATCTCGTTGTCGTCGTCGTCGAACGCGGTCAGTTCGCCCGTTTCCTGGGTGACGCGGATGTGGATGTCGGTCATTAGTGAGGCATCCTCTTTAGAAGGGAATTTCTCTGCTATCTTGCGGATAGCACGCCCAATTTGTTGTAGCGTTTGTTCTGTAGCTTTCATATCGTCTTTCTCTATTTGCCGACAAAAGTATAAAAAAGATTCGTATCTGCAAACGATTACGATTATTTTTTTTATTATTTCTTGTTTCTCACTCCTCATTTGTCTTTTTTTTTGTACCTTTGCAGTCGCAAACTACTACTTTACTTGTTTCACAGGTTAATGAACGGGAAGATAAGACATTCGGGGGTTATCGACAGCATTGCTGAGGGAGTCGTCAAGGTGCGCATCCTTCAGCAGTCGGCTTGTGCTGCCTGCAAGGTGGCGGGCTACTGTCACGCTTCGGAGTCGAAAGAGAAGCTTGTCTCTGTATGCTGCAACAACGTTGCAGCCTACCGCCCCGGGCAGGAAGTGGTGGTTACGGCTTCGCAGCAGGTGGCTGTCCGCGCCGTACTGTTGGGCTTCGGCTTGCCGCTGCTCATCCTTGTGGTGGTGCTTGTCGTGGTGCTCCGTCTGACGGGCAGCGAGGGCACGGCGGCGCTGTCCGGCTTGGGTGCCTTGGTGCCTTACTATGCTGTGCTGTGGCTGCTGCGCGGGCAGATAGGCCGCCGCGTTTCGTTTGAGATAGAAGAACTAAATAAATAAGAAAAAAGGTATGAATTTCATGTTGATTGCAGTGATTGTCCTTGGAGCCATCGGTCTTGTGGCAGCCCTCGTGCTGTTTGCCGCCTCCAAGAAATTCGCTGTCTACGAAGACCCCCGCATTGCGCAGGTCAACGAGCTGCTGCCTGGTGCCAACTGCGGCGGCTGTGGCTTTGCCGGCTGTGGGGGTATGGCCGATGCACTCGTCAAGGGTGCCGATGCCGGCTCCATCGAGGGACTGAACTGTCCCGTTGGCGGTGCCGACGTCATGGGGCGAGTGGCCGACCTGCTCGGTATGGCCATTGCCAACGGCGAACCGAAGGTGGCCGTCGTGCGCTGTAACGGCACCTGTGAGAACCGGCCCCGTATTGCCGAGTATGCCGGTCTGCGCACCTGTGCTGCCATGAACGCCTGCTGTGCCGGCGAGACGGCCTGCGGCTATGGCTGCCTGGGCTGTGGCGACTGTGTGGAGGCCTGCCAGTTTGACGCCATCCACATCAACGCCGAGACCGGCATTGCCGAGGTCGACGAGGAGCGTTGCGTGGCCTGTGGCGCCTGTGTGAAGGCTTGTCCGCGCAGCATCATCGAACTGCGCAAGAAGGGCCCGAAGGGTAGGAGAGTGTACGTCAGCTGCGTCAGCAAGGACAAGGGCGCTGTTGCCATGAAGGCCTGCAAGGTGTCGTGCATCGGCTGCAGCAAGTGCGAGCGCGAGTGCCCGTTTGGTGCCATCACCGTTGGCAACAACTGCTCGTACATCGACCCCGCGAAGTGTCGTCTGTGCCGTAAGTGCGTGTCAGTCTGTCCGACCCACGCCATCGTCGCCGTCAACTTCCCAGCTCCGAAACCCGCAGAACCAAAAGTAGAAGAAAAGGAGGCAACAGTATGAATATCAAGACATTCAGAATAGGTGGCATCCACCCTGATGAGAACAAGCTGACCCATGAGGTGGCCACGAAGACAGCCCCACTGCCCAAGCAGGCCATCTTCCCGCTGAGCCAGCACATTGGTGCTCCAGCCTCACCTGTTGTGCAGAAGGGCGACAAGGTGAAAGTCGGTACGCTCATTGCCGAGGCAGGCAGCTTCGTGTCGGCGCCCATCTACAGCAGCGTCAGCGGTACCGTCTTTAAGATTGACACCGTTGTCGATGCCACAGGCTACCGCAAGCCCGCCATTATTATTAATGTGGAAGGCGACGAGTGGGAAGAGAGCATCGACCGCTCTGACAAGTTAGAGACCATCGGCGACCACCCCGAACTGACTCCCGAGGAAATCATCAACCGCGTGAAGACGGCAGGCATTACGGGTATGGGCGGTGCCGGCTTCCCCACGTTTATCAAGCTCACCCCGCCGCCGACGGCCAAGGCCGAGTGCGTCATCATCAACGCCGTGGAGTGTGAGCCTTACATCACCGCCGACTACCGTCTGATGATGGAGCATCCCGACGAGATTCTCGTGGGCCTCGAACTGCTCATGAAGGCTACCAAGGTCAGCAAGGGCTACATCGGCATCGAGACCAACAAGCCCGCCGCCATCGACCTGCTCACCAAGAAGTGCGCCGAGAAGTTCGGTGCTTCGACGTACCACGTCGAAGTAGTCCCCCTGAAGCAGCGCTACCCGCAGGGCGGCGAGAAGCAGCTCGTCGATGCCGTCATCAACCGCCAGGTGCCTGCTCCGCCCGCCATCCCCGTCAACGTGGGTGCCATCGTCCAGAACGTCGGAACGGCCTATGCCGTCTACGAGGCCGTGATGAAGCGCAAGCCGCTGTTCGAGCGCTATACCACCGTGACCGGCAAGCGCCTGGCCAATCCCGGCAACTTCCTCGTCCGCATGGGTACGCCGATGAAGGACCTCATCGAGGTCTGCGGCGGTATGCCCGACGGCGACAACAAGCTGCTGGCCGGCGGTCCGATGATGGGCAAGGCCCTGACCACCGACGAGGTGCCCGTCTGCAAGGGCACCAACTCCGTGACCATCCTCTCTGGCGACGATGCCCGCCGCAGCGAGCCGCTGCCCTGCATCCGCTGTGCCAAGTGCGTCGGCGCCTGTCCGATGGGCCTTGAGCCTTACCTGCTGGCCAAGCTCTCGGAGGTGAAGAACTGGGAGCGCGCCGAGCGTGAGGACATCACCTCGTGCATTGAGTGCGGCTCCTGCCAGTTCACTTGTCCGGCCCACCGTCCGCTGCTCGACAACATCCGTCAGGGCAAGCAGACCGTCATGGGCATCATCCGAAACCGAAATGCTAAGAAATAATGACGACCACTAATTACACTAATTTTACTAATTGGTCATGCGTGGCAAATTCGTGCAATTAGTGAAGTTCGTGGTTAAAAAGAAAAGAAATATATGAGTAAGTTAATAGTTTCACTTTCACCACACGCCCACGGCACCGACACCGTCGAGCGCAACATGTACGGCGTCATCATCGCCCTGCTGCCCGCTCTGCTCGTGTCGTTCTACTTCTTCGGCCTGGGTTCCGTTGTCGTGACGGCAACGAGTGTGGCTGCCTGCGTCCTGCTGGAGTGGGCCATCAGCAAATATGTCCTGAAGCAAGAGCGCTCTACGGTAATGGATGGTTCAGCCGCCCTTACAGGTCTGCTCCTTGCCTTCAACCTGCCGTCGAACCTCCCCGTGTGGATCATCATCATCGGTGCCGTCTTTGCCATCGGCGTAGCCAAGATGCCGTTTGGCGGTCTGGGCAACAACATCTTCAACCCTGCACTCGTCGGACGTGCCGCCCTGCTTGTGGCCTTCCCCGCACAGATGACCACTTGGCCGAAGGTAGGCCAGCTCACGAGCTATCTTGACGCCGAGACGGGGGCCACGCCGCTGGCTATCATGAAGGAAGCCATCAAGAGTGGCGATGCCTCGGTGCTCGACCGCCTGCCCGACTCGCTGAGCCTTCTGCTCGGCAACCATCCCGACGGGGCCGGCGCTATGGGCGAGATCTGCGCCTTGGCGCTGCTTCTCGGCCTGGCCTTCATGCTGTGGCGCAAAATCATCACGTGGCACATTCCCGTCTCAATCATCGCTACGGTGTTCGTCTTCGCCGGACTGCTCCATCTGGCCAGTCCTGCTTATGCCGACCCGGTCAGCGTCGTCCTCTCTGGCGGTCTGATGCTCGGTGCCATCTTCATGGCTACCGACTACGTTACGTCGCCCATGACTCCGCGCGGACAGCTCATCTACGGCGTCTGCATCGGTCTGCTGACGGTCATCATCCGCAACTGGGGCGCCTATCCTGAAGGCATGTCGTTTGCCATTCTCATCATGAACGCCTTTACGCCGCTCATCAACAACTACGTGAAACCCAAGCGCTTCGGCGAAGTCCCAACTAAATCGTAAATCGAAAATCAGTAAATCGAAAATCCCTATGGTGAAGAAACTTGAATCTACACTACTGAATATGGCTCTGGTGCTCACGGGTGTCGCCGTCGTCATGGGTGCCATCCTGGCCTTCGTCAACCACCTGACCGAAGGTCCCATCGCCCAGCAGAAGGAAAAGGCCCTCGCCGCCGGCATCCAGTCTGTCCTTCTATGCGACAACATCGTTGTCGCCCAGACCGACACCGTCCGCCAGACCGACGCCAAGGGCAAGGAACTTACCTTTATTCTCTATCAGGCCAAAGATGCTCAGGGCCGCGACCTTGGGGCCGCTGTCGAGTCGACCACCGGCGGCTTCGGCGGCAATCTGAAGGTGCTCGTAGGCTTCGACCCCGACGGCAAGATTCTCGGCTACACGCTGCTTGAGCATGCTGAGACGCCGGGCCTCGGTGCCAAGGCCGACAAGTGGTTCCAGCGCGGCGAGAAGGGCGACATCATCGGCAAGACGCCCGCTGAGCCGCTGACCGTCTCGAAGGACGGCGGACAGGTTGACGCCATCACCGCCTCGACCATCACCAGCCGCGCCTTCCTCCTGGCCGTCAACAATGCCTATAACGCCTACAAGGCCACGCCCGCCCCAGATGCTGCGACGGGAGCCACAAAGCAAACAAATAAATAACGACCACTAATTACACTAATTTTACTAATTGATCATGCGTAGCCAATTCGTGAAATGCGTGAAATTCGTGGTTAAAACGAAAAAGGTATGAATTATATTAATATTGTAAAGAACGGCATCGTCAAGGAGAACCCCACGTTCGTCCTGATGCTCGGTATGTGTCCCACGCTGGCCACCACCACGTCGGCCCTGAACGGTATGTCGATGGGACTGGCCACGATGGCCGTGCTCATCTGCACCAACGTCGTCATCTCGTGCCTGAAGTCGGTCACGCCCGATAAGGTGCGCATCCCCGTGTTCATCGTCGTCATCGCCGCCTTCGTCACGATGCTGCAGCTGGTCATCAAGGCCTTCCTGCCCGATGTCGACGCGGCCCTCGGACTCTTCATCCCGCTGATTGTCGTCAACTGCGTCATCCTCGGTCGTGCTGAGGCCTTTGCCGCCAAGCAGTCGCCTGTAGCCTCGCTCTTCGACGGTATCGGCATCGGACTGGGCTTCACCCTCGGACTGACGCTTCTCGGCATCTGCCGCGAGCTGTTGGGCAGTGGCAGCATCTTCGGACTGACCCTGCTGCCCGAGACCTACAACATCCTGCTTTTCGTCCTGCCTCCGGGTGCCTTCATCACTCTCGGCTTCCTGATCGCTATTGTTAATAAACTGAAGTGTTAAACGACCACTAATGACGCTAATTACACTAATTACTGTGCGCAGCCAATTCGTGAAATTCGTGAAATTCGTGGTTAAAAAGAAATAGAATATGGAGTATATCTTGATTTTTATCTCCGCCATCTTTGTGAACAACATCGTGTTGTCACAGTTCCTCGGCATCTGCCCGTTCCTTGGCGTCTCGAAGAAGATCGACACCTCGCTCGGCATGTCGGCAGCCGTAGCCTTCGTGCTCACGCTGGCTACCATCGTTACATGGCTCGTCCAGCGCTACGTGCTCGACCCCTTCGGCCTGCAGTACCTGCAGACCATCGCCTTCATCCTCGTCATCGCCTCGCTGGTGCAGATGGTCGAGATTGTGCTCAAGAAGGTGTCGCCCTCGCTCTATCAGGCCCTCGGCATCTTCCTGCCCCTCATCACCACCAACTGCGCAGTCCTCGGTGTGGCCATCCTTGTCATCCAGAAGGACTTCTCGCTGCTGCAGTCCGTCGTCTACGCCTTCTCAACGGCTGTCGGCTTCGGTCTCGCCCTCGTCGTCTTTGCCGGCATGCGCGAGCAGTTGGAGCTGGTGCGCATTCCCAAGGGCATGCAGGGCATGGCCATCGTCATGCTCACGGCCGGTCTCCTCTCCCTCGCCTTCATGGGCTTCTCGGGTGTCGACGGCGGTCTCAAAACCCTCTTCGGCCTCGATTAACACAAAAGGGACGGTTCTTCGCAAGCGAAGCGTCCCTGCGGGCCGAGCGCTTTTTGTGTAAAAACAATCTGCAGAAAAAGTCTGGAAAAATTTGGACGTTTCAGGAAAAGTAACTATATTTGCAGGCGAGAAAACGAATATCGACAGCCTATGAGTACGCAAACAATGACGCAGCAGATAGCCGAATACTTCAAGACGCAGCCCGTCCTGAAGGCTTGGCTTTTCGGCTCCTTCGCCCGTGGTGAGGAGCGCGAGGACAGCGATGTGGACATACTGGTCAAGTTCGACCGTACTCTCCCCATCGGCTTGTTTGCCTATGTGCGCATGAACCGCGAATTGGAAGAGAAGCTTGGCCGTAAGGTGGATCTCGTGGAAGAAGGAACCCTCCGCCCTGCTGCCCAGTTAACAGCAAATCGTGACTTAAAAGTAATCTATGAGAGAGGTAATTAGAGATATAGACCGTCTTCAACATATTGACGATTGTATCGAGCACATTAATGACTATCTCAGCGGGAAGTCATTCGAAGACATGAAGGCGGACATCATGTGCTATCATGCTGTTGTCTATAACATCATGATTATTGGTGAAGCAGCCAATCTTCTGACCTATAATGAAAAGACTTATCCCGTGACCTGCATCGGGTCTGCTGCGTTCTATGGCTGCACCGGCCTGACGAGCATCACCATCCCCAATTCTGTTACATTTCTTTATTAATATTATGTAGTTTCGTTATTAAATTAGTATAGTTATGAAAATAGTTAATTTGGATGCTCCCGAGCATCTTGCAAAAAAAGTTGTAAAATTAGAAATTCCGAACTTCATTATTGAAGTTGTACGACATTTAGAGAGGGATTACTATGTTCACTTAGCTTGTGATCAGATTATATGCGGAGTTCATTCTTCACATAATACAACCCTTCCACTTTCACCAATTTGGAAGTTTGAGGATACGGGGTATGAAAACATAGCAACTCTTATACATACGATTCCTATTTATCTTCGTGATTCTAAACCGGAAGAGATTCGTGATGAGAATAGCATTATAGACCTGTTGGGAGCATATTATTCTAATAGGAAAGGAGATAGTCCATATATTGAGTTGTTTTTGTCTGCTATTGATAATTCAACTAATAACGATGAAAATCATTTCAAATGGCTCTTTACAAAAGTCTTAATACACGAATTGGCGCATGCTGCGTTGGACATTTTTAATTTGGAAAGAAACAATAGTGCAATAGAAAAAGTACAATATTCTTCCGAATTTGGCAGATGGCGTGAGGAATCAATGGCGAATGCTGTGGCTCTTCGGATAATAAGAGATTATGGTAATAAAGATTTCTATGATTATGCCAAGCAATTTATGAAATCACAAACGTCAGAGTATGCACTTGGTGTGTTGATGGAAGATTTTGGATATTGGGATTTCAGAAGTGTTTTTGATTCGAAAAAACGAGGAGTAGATTCTAACTTACAGCAAGAATGGCTGAATTATGTAAAAGGTACTCCTGATTGGGATGGCTTAAATAAATGGAATGATATGCTAGATAGTAACTATGTGTATGTCTTCGAAGGGAAATACTATACATCGGAAGAAGAACTTGTTTATGACATTGTAGAAAAAGTACTCTCTGATTATGAACATCAGAATGGTGGTAAGATGCCTTTTGCTACATTTAGTACGCTTTTCCCATATATCAGAACAGGCGCAGAGATGTCATACGAGCCAGCACAAAAGGTCGTTGGAGATAGCAGATATAAAGAATTCGAATTGGCTGATGGAAATTATTCGTTGTATTATTTCTGGAACAATGAAAGCTTACATAATTTTATAGATATGAATAAATTTAATGTCAATATAATTGAATACAAGAATTACTAAGTAACATAACTATATAACAAAAGAGTCCCTCTGTTACAAATAAATAGTGTTAATTGTGCTCTCCGGCACACGACCGATGAGGACATAAGAAACAGAAGTCGCAGGAATCGGAGAGTGTAAAGAAAGAAGATGCACGGTTTTTGAGTTTTGTGCAACAGCAGAAAATAATCGTAAAAAAGGGGCGAAAAAAGATTGGAGCAACACTTTTTTCTTGCTACCTTTGCAGGCGATTCGCCACTAAAAGTTGGCGGGTCGTTTTTTCGTTTATAGCAGAAAATGAAATGAAAGGAAGGAAAGATGACGACGCCCGCGCAATCTCCGATGTCCAGTTGCGGACAGCTGCAAATCACTCAGGAGCGAGTGGTGCAGATCGTCGTGCGCATCATCGGTACCGATGGGCTGGAGGAGGCTCGAAAACAGTTCAAGACCCTGAACGACTGGTTCTGCACGGAGCCGGGCTGGGCCGAGACGGCGGCTGAGGTTTACGCCATCTTCACCGAGGAGCAGAACCGGCTACGCATGGAGCAGCATGCCCGTGAGCTTGAAATGGCACGTGCCGCCGCCCCCAACGTCTATCAGGTACTGCCGAACGCCATGATGGGGTTGACGACTGACGGCGGGAAGGTTGGGCAGCTGTTCATGGACAATCATGGGGAAGTGTTACAGAATAGTTAATTTTATAATCGGATGATGACTGAAGAAGAGAAGATGCAGATGCTGCGTGAGGTCCTGGGCAGCGGCGCAAAGATAGGCCAGCTGTTCATGGACAATCACGGTGAGGTGACGTATAACGACTATGGCGACACCCCCCAGCAGGAGCAGAGAATGGTGCGGTCGCGCGCCCGCGATATGATTATAGAATATGTGGGCAGGCTGATGCCTGTGGTAGTGACCGACTTCAGGGAGTGCTTCCTGAAAATATGGCTGGAGATTCTGGAACAGGATGCCGTGAGCCAGGTGGTGTATGACAGAGGTCGTCAGCAGGGAACACTCTTCAACCGGAACTTGGTGGCTCAGATATCGCACATGATGGTAGGCGGCCTTATCATCAAGAACACTTCTGATGTCAGGATGGCCGAGTTATTAGAGCCCGAGAAAGGCAGGAATCATCCAGTCAGAGGAGCATTGAGCGTTTCTCCAGAAGACAAGCGGATAAAAAAGGCCGTAAATGAGGTGTTGGAGAAACACGGCGTGAAAGTTAAGTGAAAGTTCAAGGGTGCTGGTAGGCACCCTTTTTTATTGATTATCAACGACTTGCAAGAATGAAAGTTTGGGGTGAAACTTTCTTTCTTTTTTTCACTCACATTATTTTCCGACCTTTGCATCGTGATTCAAAAGAATCATCGCTCTTTGACATTTTTACATTTAAGGACTATGACCCAAGAAGAAAGACTGATGATGCAGCCTACGCAGGAATACATTCGCAAGCTGCAACAGAAACGTAATGCGGGCACTGAGGACTGCATGCTCTCTACCGACCTGGCAAGGGAGCTGGGAATCAACGCCCCGGATCTGCACCACTTCTTAATTGATGTGGGATTCCTCTTTCGC
>JAEEGH010005186.1_pt1 | contig 32907 bp, 25 predicted proteins | sample 9134181 | NCBI WGS metagenome assembly JAEEGH01 (sample SAMN16246544, study PRJNA631951) | gut metagenome | biome: gut microbiome; feature: rumen; material: DP-attached | host: Bos | place: Iran: Karaj | collected 2018-10
CCGTATGGAGAAATGGTTGAACAGCCGTGCTGTATATATGGATAATATTATTAACAACTACCCAACTGGCAATTAAAATGAAGCGATTTATCTTACTATCCGTTTGTTCTGTATGCCTGAGTACCATCCTGGCTCAGAAGAAGATTTATATCCCTGAAGACCTGCGGGGAATGGATTTGCAGGCCGACACTTCGCAGTGGAGTTTCAAACGGTCAGCGCAGACCGACGACCTCATCTTCATGTGGGAGCGCGGCTTCGGACAGGATGTCAGCAATCCTCCGATTCTTGAAGGAAAACCGATGGCTTTCAACCTCAATAACCTCATCGATTGCGTGCAGTCGTTCTACACCTTCTTCCGCGATACGTTGGCTTTCTCTAAACCTGGCAGTAAATGCGACCAGTATAAGATGATGGTCATGGTGATGTACTCACTCGACGGCACTGCCTATGGCGGCACCTACGACAACTTCATCGGTAGCCTCTGGGTGGCTCCCAACCGTATTCAGGACACAAAGATGAATTGTATGGCTCATGAACTCGGCCATTCCTTCCAACTACAGATACCCGCCGATAGTGTTGGTGAGGCCTGGGGAGGCAGTGGTTTCTTCGAGATGACCTCGCAATGGATGTTGTGGCAGGTGAACCCCGACTGGCTGACGGATGAGAATTATCATTTTGAGGCGTTTAAGAAGCTGACTCACAAGGCCTATCTCCATCTCGACAATATCTATCACTCGCCCTTCGTCATCCAGTGGTGGAGTGACCTGCATGGGCGGCAATCGATTGCCGAACTCTACCATCAGGGCAAGATCGGTGAGGATCCTGTGATGACTTATAAGCGGCTCTATGGTCTCTCGCAAGATGACTTCAATCGTGAGATGCTGCGCGGATACCAGCATCTGGTGAACTTCGACTTCAAACACGCCCGCAAGGAGACGCGGCAATATGCCTGCACATTTAATACGGAACTGAATCGTGGTAACGGCTCGTATAGGGCAGGAGGCGGCTATCGTCCGAAGGATTTCCCTGAGGAATATGGCTTCAATGCCATCTTGCTCGACAGTCTGGTGGATATCCAGAAATCCATCGAAATCACTGTGAGAGGTATGGGTAATCTCTATGCCCTCACGGGTGTTACCACTGACGATGAAGAGATCTATAGCGACATCGATGCGGAGCACTTCAGGGTCCCTGCAGGCAAGCGGCTGAAGCATCTCTACCTGATCGTGATGGGTGCGCCCAAAGAGCACTATATGATTCCCATGCCCACAGAGGAGAATCCCGAACCGCCAAAGGCCGAACTGGAGACGTTCCCCTACGAGTTCTGGGTGAACAACGAATGAAAAAAGTCGGAGTTCTTGTAAGTTTGGGATTTTTTGTGTATTTTTGCACACAATGAAACGGATCCTCGTACTGCTGACTTGTATAACATTGCTCTTGCCGCTCCTGGCAAGGGACGATTACCGCTACCGCAACCTGACGATGAACGACGGTCTGCTGTCGAATGCCGTGCGCAATATCGTACAGGATCCATACGGCTTTATCTGGTTTGGCACCGATAACGGACTTTGCCGTTATGACGGCACACGGGTACAGCCCTACCGCATTCCTCAGTTGGGTGTCAACCAGTATGTATCGGCACTACTGGCATCGGAAGAAGCTATCTATGCAGGTACGGAGAAGGGCGTATTCCAGTTGAAGGAAAAGTCACAGCAGTTTGTTCGCCTGCCAATGGAAATCAATTCGGTGGTGACCAGCCTTGCGATGGACAAGGAGGGTAATCTCTGGGTAGCTACGATGGAGAATGGCGTGTGGCGCTATGCTGTCAGGACGGAGCAGGTAAAGCAATATAATTTGAAGACTCATTACAATGGGGCTGCTCAGGTGATGATTGACCATGCCAATCAGGTATGGACTATCACCAACTGGGGAGAGCCTTTTGTGCAGCGGTTGAATCGGCTACACGACCGTTTTGAGACAGTCGCTTTGGCGTATAGCCGGAACTATAACGGCCTGCGGATGCTACAGACTCGCGACGGACGTATGTGGCTGGGAACCTGGGAGGAGGGACTGCTGCTGATGCATGCTGACGGGAGGCTGGAGCAAATGCTTTCGCCGATGCTCGCAAAGGTAGGAAAACATATTCACGCTTTGTTTGAGCGCGATGATGATACGATCTGCATTGGCTGTGACGACGGGATTGTCTGTTTCAATCCAAAAACGCGCGAGTGGAAAAGGCTGATTGATGGCAATCAAGGGGTGAATGACCGCTTTGTCTATGCCATCACCAGCGACACAGAGGGAGGCCTTTGGGCTGGAACGTTCTACGGTGGTGTCCATTATATCTCTCCTGTAGGCAAGCGTTTTGAGGCCTTCTCTATCGACACAGGGCTACGCGGTAATGTCATTTCTCGCTTCTGCGAGGACAAGTACGGCCGCATCTGGATAGCGAGCGATGATGGCGGACTGATGTGCTATTCTCCGAAGGAAGGCCGTTTCGTGGATTATCCTCATCAGGATGAGTTGGCCCATCAGAATGCTCATGCCCTCAGTATTAGCGGTGATGAGCTATGGGTGGGCACTTACACCAACGGTGTGCAGGTGCTGAACATCGAGACAGGTTCCCTCTGCCAGTATATGCAGAGCCAGGATCCTCACTCGCTCGACAACCCCAGTTGCTATGCCCTCTACACCGACATACGCGGCTGGACATGGGTGGGCACGATGGAAGGGCTGAACCTCTACAACCGTACGGAGAACCATTTCGAGCGCATCGGCAAGACCAACGAGATGATTATCGATATCGACGAAGACTGGAACGGCCATCTCTGGCTCTCGACACAAGGGGCCGGTCTGTGGCGCTGCGGCATCAAGGACAAACGGCTCAAACAGTATCTGCACGACGACAAAGACCCGGCATCGCTGACCAGCGACCAAGTGAACTGTACGCTGGTGGACGAGCGAGGGCAGCTGTGGATAGGCACGCTCGACGGCCTCTGCCGCTACGACGCCAAACGGGATGGCTTCGATCGCATCCGCCTCGAAGTGCCCAGTCGCAACATCATGGGCATCATCGAGGACAATGGCGCCCTCTGGCTCTCGACGGAGCGGGGCATCGTCAGATATGAGCCGGGGGCCGACGACACGAAGGCGGGCGACAAGATGCTGACACGTCAGCAGACACAGCGCTTCACACTCCACGACGGACTGGTGAGTGAGCAGTTCCAGCCCAACTCAGGCCTGAAGGCCAGCGACGGCAGGATCTATTTCGGTAGCACGAGTGGCTTCAACAGTTTCCTGCCCTATCAGATCAAGGCTAATCACGTGATGCCGCCTGTCTATATAACAGGTATGAGCATCATGAACCAAGAGGAATATACGGCAGAAGGGCTGCCGCTCGACCTCTCACAGACCAAGGAACTGACGCTGGGCTATGGCGATGCCCAGATGGTGACGTTCTCGTTTGCCTCACTGAGCTATTGCTCGCCTGAGAAGAACCAATATGCCTATATGCTTGAAGGTTTCGATCGTGATTGGAACTATGTGGGCAACCAGAACCGGGCTACTTATACGAACCTGCCAGCAGGTACCTATATATTCCGAGTGAAGGCCACTAACAATGACGGTGCATGGTCGTCGAATGAGGCGGAACTGCAGATAGTGGTCTATCCGCCTCTTTGGTGGAGCTGGTGGGCCAAGGTTCTATACCTCTTATTGATAGGTGTCGCTATCTGGTATTATGTACGTTTCCGTCTGAAGCGTGCCGAGCATCAGCATCAGCAGGAGATAGAGCGGCTGAACGCAGCGAAGGAGAAAGAGGTGCGTGAGGCTCGCCTGAACTTCTTTACGATGATTGCCCATGAGATCCGCACGCCGGTATCGCTGATTATCGGGCCGTTGGAGAAAATCATGAAGAAAGGTACGCCCTCTGACGACATGCGCGTCATCGACCGTAATGCGCATCGACTGTTGGAACTAGTGAACCAATTGCTTGACTTCCGCAAGGTAGAACAACAGAGTCTGGTGATGCACTTCGCTCCACAGAACATTCATGAACTCATAGAAGGCGTAAGTGAACGTTTTGCTCCAACCTTCGAGCAGGGTGGTAAGCACTTTACGGTGGATTGCCCCGATGAGCACTTTACAGCCATTATCGACAGGGAGGCCATTACGAAGGTGGTGAGTAACCTGCTGACAAATGCCAATAAATATACGAAGGACGATGTGCGGCTTACCTGTGGGGTGGAACCTGATGGGGAGCATTTCCGTATTGTGGTCAGCGACAATGGTGTCGGAATCCGTGAGGAAGACCGTCAGCGCATATTCGAACCGTTCTTCCAGGCGATGGACAATAAGCCTGGAACGGGTATTGGCCTGAACATTGTGAAAAATATTGTGGATCTTCATCATGGCAATATTTCCCTGATCTCTGAAGTGGGGCAAGGTACATCCTTTACTGTCATATTGCCGGTGAAGCAAGAAGGCCGGGAAGATGTTTCGCAAGAATCGTTCGCTATGAGTTCTTATAAGCTCGCCTCTATCACGCACAGTGATCATGAAGCAGAAAGTTTGACCCCAGTTTCGGCAAAAGGGCCTGTTCATCATCATCCCGTCATGCTCATTGTCGATGACGCAGAGGATATGGTGGCCTTCCTGAAGGATAGCCTCAAGGAGCAGTATGAGGTCATCACTGCCAGTGACGGCATTGAGGCACTCGACTTGTTGAAGAAACACGAAGTGAATATCATTATCAGCGACTGGATGATGCCTCGGATGGATGGTGCAGAACTATGTAGGCGCGTGCGACAGAACCAGTTGACGAGTCACATCCCCTTCGTGATGCTCACGGCTAAGACGGACGACGATGCCAAGGTGGAAGGTATGGATGTCGGTGCAGATATTTATATCGAGAAGCCCTTCTCTTTGGAATATCTGGAGGCCTGTATCCGTAACATGTTGAAACTGCGTCGCCAGCTGATGGAGAAATTCTCTACCCAACCGCTGGAGCCAGTAACGGAGATTGCCCAGAACGCTACGGATAATGAATTCCTCATGCGGATGAACAAGATCATAGAGGAAAACTTCTCGAACTCGGAACTGAACGTGAACTTCCTGGCCGACAGGTTGAACATCAGCCGTAGCGGTCTCTTCGCAAAGATCAAGACGCTTGCCGACATCACGCCCAACGAGATGATACAAATCGTACGTCTTAAGAAGGCCGCCCAGCTTTTGCTTGAAAGGAAATATACCGTCAGTGAAATCGGTTATATGGTAGGCTTCTCCAATCCTTCTTACTTCTCGAAATGTTTCCAGAAACAGTTTGGCATAAAGCCTGCAGACTATATGAAATCCAGACAAACAGAATCCTAAAATACTACTATCGGAAATGATGATTAAACGAAACCTATGTATGTTGTTATGGCTACTGACGGCGATGGTCTGTCGGGGGCAGGTTTGGCAGTATGTGGATCCTCGTATCGGCTCTGAGGGTGTGGGAAGAACATTTCCTGGACCATCGATGCCTTTCGGAATGTGTAAACCTGGTCCTGATTGTACCATCAAACCAAATGCTGGATGGGCTCCGATGCCAGAGGTGGGATGAGCGATAAACCCTTCTCCTCGGCAGAGGACAAGGGAAATGCTACCCTTCGTTTTTCTGACACCTTATTAAATATAAAGGTTGGCATCTCGTATGTCAGCATAACGTCTCTATATATTAAGTCCTACGATGAAGAATAATATTGCACCAATACCCACGTTATTTTGACAGTTTTCACATTCTTTAGCAGAAAAGGCTGTCAAATACACATGTTTTTAGAATTCCGATTTTGCAGCGTCGCGGAAGAACTGAATGAGCGGCATGAGGACGGAACTGCGTTAATGTTTTGTAATCGTTTTGTCATATCAGCAATTATTCGTAACTTTGCAGCGTTTTAATTAGAACGCATTATGAAAATAGCATTAATCGGCTACGGCAAGATGGGCAAGATGATCGAACAGATAGCCTTGGACCGTGGTCATGAGATTGTAAGTATCATTGATATTGACAACCAGCAGGACTTTGACAGTCCCGAGTTTGCTTCGGCTGATGTGGCCATTGAGTTTACGGCTCCGCAGGCTGCCTACGGCAACTACCTGAAGGCCTGGGAGAAGGGCGTGAAGGTGGTGAGCGGCTCTACGGGCTGGATGAAGGAGCACGGTGATGAGGTGCGCAAGGCCTGCAGTGAGGGCAAGACGCTCTTCTGGGCCTCGAACTTCTCTATCGGCGTAGCCATCTTCTCGGCAGTGAACCGCTATCTGGCCAAGATTATGAACCAGTTCCCGCAGTATGACGTAGAACTGGAGGAGACGCACCATGTGCATAAACTCGACCACCCCTCAGGCACAGCCATCACGCTGGCAGAAGAGATCGTAGAGCGTCTGGACCGCAAGGAGGGATGGGCAGAGGAGACGACAGACCCAAAACTGCTGCGTGTGGATGATATCCGCCGTGGTGAGGTGCCTGGCATCCATACCATCCGCTATGACTCGGATGCTGATCTGATCACTATCTCGCACGATGCCCATAGCCGTAAGGGCTTTGCCCTCGGAGCCGTGCTCGCTGCGGAGTATACCAAGGAGCATCAGGGACTGCTGACCATCAGCGATATGTTTAAATTTTGAATAAACAAAAAAATGAAGAATAAAGAATTCAATCCTAAAGTACAGTGGGCGAAGTTTATCGTTGTGCTGATTCTTTATCTGTTGTTCCTTTATTGGGTGAAGTCGTGGTGGGGACTGCTGGTGGTGCCGTTTATCTATGATGTCTATATCACCAAGAAGATCAAGTGGCAGTGGTGGAAGGAAGCGGAAAGGCCCGTGAAGTTCGTCATGTCGTGGGTCGATGCCTTGGTGTTCGCCCTCGTGGCTGTTTATTTCATCAACCAGTTCTTCTTCCAGAACTACGTGATTCCGTCGAGTTCGCTGGAGAAGTCGCTGCTGACAGGTGACTACCTGTTTGTGTCGAAAGTGAGTTACGGTCCCCGTATCCCTCAGACGCCACTGACGATGCCGCTGACACAGCATACACTGCCTGTGGTGGAGTGCAAGAGTTACTTGGAATGGCCACACTGGGACTACCGTCGTGTGAAGGGACTGGGCGAGGTGCAGTTGAACGATATCGTAGTGTTCAACTTCCCCGCTGGCGACACTCTCTGCTCGGCACCGCAGTATCAGTCGTATGACTACTATCAGATGTGCTACAGCATCGGCTATCAGATCTATCCGAACCGTCCTGACCCTGACTCGCTCTCGGCAGAACAACGTCTCAAATACTTTAATATTATCTATGAGGCTGGTCGCAATGCCATTCTCCAGAACCAGGCAGAATATGGTGAAATCATCACCCGCCCGACGGACCGCAGGGAGAACTACGTGAAGCGCTGTGTGGGACTGCCAGGACAGACGCTTGAGATACGCAACCACATCGTCTATCTCGACGGCAAGGCGAATAAGGAGCCGGAGAATGTGCAGTACACCTACCGTGTGAAACTGAAGCAGTCTATCCCTGAAGAGGTTATGGACGATCTCGGCATATCCATGGAAGACCTGACAAGTCTGAACACCTTAGGTTATATGCCATTGACAAAGCACGCCGTCGCATCGCTTCAGGGCAGAAAAGATATTGTGGAGAGTGTGACCTTGAATACCGATGCTAACGATCTGGAGATCTATCCTTTGAACGGTAACATGCATTGGACACGCGATAACTACGGTCCCATCTGGATACCCAAAAAGGGCGAATCCATCGATCTTACACTGGATAATATCGCCATCTATGAGCGTCCTATTAAGGTCTATGAAGGCAACGACCTGCAGATCCGTGATGGTAAGATCTTCATCAATGGCCAGGAGGCTAAGAAATATACCTTTAAGATGGACTACTACTGGATGCAGGGCGACAACCGCCACAACTCTGCCGACTCCCGCTATTGGGGCTTCGTGCCTGAGGACCATATCGTAGGCAAGCCGATCTTCATCTGGTGGTCGAGTGATCCTGACCACAGCGGCATCGGCGGCGTCCGCTGGAACCGCCTCGGACGGATTGTGGATAATATTAAGTAGTTACAAAGGGCTTTTAATGTTTTGTTTACTGTTTACTGTTTACGGTTTAAGTTCTTGCGTCCCTGCGGTAGCAAGCGGCAAAGCCGAGCGTACAGATGATAACCGAGCAAAGCCCTTCTTTTCCACAAAGGAAGCAGCAGAGTAATCATCTGTACGCTCGGCTTTGCCGCTTGCTACCGCAGGGACGCAAGAACTTAAACCGTAAACTGTAAACAAATAAAAATATGAAGCAACTCCTCCTCAGTACAACCTACTTCGGCCCCATACAGTGGTATCAGAAACTGTATCGGGCCGAATCTGTTCAGATTGAGCGGTGGGAGAGTTTCCAGAAGCAGACCTACCGTAACCGTTGCATCATCGCCACCACCAATGGCCCTCAGGCCCTTACTGTCCCCATTGAAAGACAGTTTACAATAAACTGTATCAAGGACATTCGTATCAGCGACCACGGCAACTGGCGTCATCTGCATTGGAATGCTTTGCAGAGTGCCTACGGCGAGAGTCCTTTCTTCGATTATTATCAAGATGATATCCGTCCGTTCTTAGAACAGCGCTGGGACTATCTGCTCGACTTCAACGAGGCCATCCGCGAAAAGATGTGCGAACTGCTCGATATCCAGCCAAAGGTTGATTATAGTAAAAAGTTCACAGTTTACAGTTTAAGTTCTTGCGTCCCGGACTATCGCATGGTGATACGTCCTAAGAACCCAGAGCCTGATCCTGACTTCACGCCAAAGCGCTATTATCAGGTATATGAGCAGAAACATGGTTTCCTGCCCAACCTGTCTATTTTGGACCTTCTCTTTAACATGGGTCCCGAGAGTATCTTCTATCTGTAATTCCCTATTGCCTGCTATTCTTCTGAAGTTATCACTTCAAGCGCCTTCTTCACAATCTCGCTACTTTCGTTGAAGATGGAGAAGTATTCGCTCATTTCCCAGAGGTCTCGTGCTATCAGGGCCTTCATCTGTATGCGGAGATAAGGTAAGGTCTTCTCGAGTTCAGCCTCATCCTTGGGCTTGACATTCTGCTTCTCACCCTCAGCCACAATGGCATCGAGAAAACTCTGGGGCACCTCATAATTCTGCTTGAAATCAGCAAAGTCTTTCCAGCGAGCCTTCAACTCCTTGCGATGGTTGTCGACATAGCGCAGGTTCTGCTGGATAATGATGCCCTTGGCCGCTAACTGCCGGTGGAATGGGGTATAGAGGGTGGTATCAAGCGGCACGTAATAGTCGGGCATGATGCCTCCACCACCATAGACGGTACGGTGCTCACGGAGCGTCTCATACTTCAGTGAATCGACGAAGTGAATACTATCGGCATTGGTCAGTTCACCACTCTTCAGACGGTTCACCATATCCATCGCATAATCCTTGGCATCACCTTTCTTATAGGGCTTCTGGATGCAACGGCCAGAGGGCGTATAATAGTGGGAGACGGTGAGGCGGATCATAGAACCGTCTGGCAGGTCGATAGGCCGCTGCACCAGGCCTTTGCCGAAGGTACGACGCCCCACGACGACACCACGGTCCTGATCCTGAATGGCTCCTGTGACGATCTCTGCGGCAGAGGCCGTATAGCCATCCACCAATACCACAACCTTACCGTCCATAAAGGCGCCATTGCCATTGGCGGTATAGTCCGTACGGGGCACCCTGCGACCTTTGGTATAGACGATGAGATCACCCCGCTGCAGGAACTCGTCGGCGATATCTACGGCAGCCTTCAGATAGCCTCCACCATTCTCCTGTAAGTCGAGGACCAGATGCTGCATGCCCTGGGCCTTTAACAGGCGGAGCCCTTCGAGGAACTCCTGATGGGTGGTGGCGCTGAAATTACTAATACGGATATAACCAATACCAGGACGGATCATATAGGTTGCATCGATGGAATGGACAGGGATCTTATCACGCTTAACGGTGAACTTGAGGGTCTCGCTGATGCCTTGTCGCACCACACCCAGTTCCACCTTCGTACCCTTCGGACCACGGAGGCGTTTCATAATCTCCTCCTTCGACATCTTCACCCCAGCAATGGCCGTATCATTGACAGACACGATACGATCGCCGGCGATGATGCCCACCCGTTCAGAGGGACCGTTGGAAACGGGCTGGATGACGATGAGGGTGTCCTCCATCATGTTAAACTGTACGCCAATACCCTCGAAATTGCCGTCGAGCGGTTCCTTCAGTTCCTTCACCTCTTTGGGTGTGGAATATGATGAATGGGGGTCCAACTTGCTCAGCATCCCGCGGATGCCGTCCTCCACCAGTTTCACTTCATCGACGCTGTCCACATAGAGGTTGTTGATAACCATCTCTGCATACTGTAACTTATGCAGCGACTCTGTCATTCTTTGAGCCTTGGCCATAGAGGAATATAAGAGGAATGCGGAAAGTGGAAAGAGGAAAGAAAATACCCCTATCTTCAGTCTTTTGGTAATCATCTATAAACTATAAACTGTAAACTATAAACTAATCATAACTCTCTTCAGGGCGATCTTCCTCGATGACGAGGTTGTCGATGATGAAGTTCTGGCGCTCCATCGTGTTGTCACCCATATAATAGGCCAAGAGTTTCTGTATCTGATCGTCCTTATGCATCGTCACCTGTTCCATACGGATGTCGGGGCCGATGAAACCGGCAAATTCGTCTGGTGAGATCTCACCAAGACCCTTGAAGCGCGTAATCTCAGGATCGGGACCCAGTTCCGAGACTGCCGTCTGCCGTTCTTCGTCGCTATAACAATAACGGGTGATGAAGTCCCCCTTCTTGCCCGACTTGGCATCAGCATCGGCAATTACCTTCTTGTTCTTGATCTTGGTACGGCGGTTGCGCACTCTGAAGAGTGGTGTCTGCAACACATAGACATGACCTTTCTTGATCAGTTCTGGGAAGAACTTCAGGAAGAAGGTGATGAGCAGCAGACGGATATGCATACCATCGACATCGGCATCGGTGGCCACAATCACCTTGTTGTATCTCAGGTTATCCAGTCCCTCCTCTATGTCGAGGGCGGCCTGCAGGAGGTTGAATTCTTCGTTCTCATAGACCACCTTCTTGGTCAGTTTAAACGTGTTCAGCGGCTTGCCTCGCAGAGAGAACACGGCCTGGGTGTTCACGTCGCGACTTTTGGTGATGCTACCGCTGGCAGAGTCTCCCTCGGTAATAAAGATGCTCGATTCCTCTTTGCGGTCGTTCTTGGAGTCGCAATAATGGATGCGGCAGTCGCGGAGTTTGCGGTTGTGGAGGTTGGCCTTCTTGGCACGCTCACGGGCCAGTTTGGTCACACCGGCAATCGCCTTACGGTCGCGCTCGCTCTCCTTGATCTTATTCTCCAGAACCTCGGCCACGTCGCCGTGGATGTGCAGATAGTTGTCGACCTCTTGCTTGATGAAATCTCCCACATATTTATTTATACTCACGCCTTCTGGCGACATGGTGGTGGAGCCCAGTTTGATCTTCGTCTGACTCTCGAAGATGGGTTCTTCGACGTTAATCGAGATGGCGGCCACGATACCCGTACGGATATCACCGTATTCATATTTATTATAGAATTCCTTGATGGTTCGGGCGATATGCTCCTTGAAGGCACTCTGATGGGTACCGCCCTGGATGGTGTGCTGGCCGTTGACGAAAGAGTAGTACTCCTCACCGTATTGGTTGGCATGGGTGAAGGCGATCTCAATGTCTTCACCCTGCAGATGGATAATGGGATAGAGGGCATCGCAGGTCATACGGTCCTTCAGCAGATCTTCCAGACCATGACGGGAGATGATGCGACGGCCATTATACATGATGGTCAGGCCCGTGTTCAGGTAAGTATAGTTGCGGAGCATATACTCCACGATCTCATCGTGGTAGGAGTAGTTCTTGAAGAGGGTGTTGTCTGGTTCGAAGAAGACGTATGTGCCGTTCTCATCCTGCGAAGGTTCCGTGACATCGCTAACCAGTTTGCCACACTCGAAGACGGCCTTTCGCACCTTGCCGTCACGATAACTGCGCACCTCGAAATGGCTGCTCAAGGCATTGACGGCCTTGACACCCACGCCATTCAGGCCGATAGACTTCTTGAATGCCTTGGAGTCGAACTTACCGCTCGTATTGAGGATGCTCACCGAGTCGATGAGTTTCCCCTGGGGGATGCCTCGGCCGTAGTCGCGCACCGTCACCCGCAGATTGTCCTCGATGGTCACCTCGATACGGTCGCCAGCCTTCATCTTGAACTCGTCGATGGAGTTGTCGAACACTTCCTTCAGCAGCACATAGATGCCGTCGTCGGGCTTAGAGCCGTCATCGAGTTTTCCAATATACATACCAGGACGCAGGCGGATATGTTCCAGTCCCGTCAGTGTGACAATATTGGTGTCGTCATACTGCACCTGACTGTCCGGCTGATTCTTAATGCTATCGTTTTCAGTTTCCATAAATCCATAGATATTTTGTGCAAAGGTACAATAAAAAAGTGAAAAAGTAAAAAGGTGAAAAGGTGAAATTTGATATTTTAAGAGATTTTTCGGCAAATAAGGAGCCGATGGCCTAAGTTTTCGATTGTTGTGGCGAAGATATAGACGTCACCACCGTCGAGCAGTTTCAGGCGACGGCGCAGTTCTTCGGCAGACATCGGGAAATTTCTTACGGCGATATTAGCCTGCGTCAGGCCAGCGAGACTCTCCTTCAGTTCGCGCTTGTTCATCGAGGTTATCCGTTCGATGATAAACCCACGGCCAGGAAAGTCTGACACCTCCTGTTCTGACACAAACAAGTGGCTGTTCTGATGAAGCGGCGTCACCCCAAAGCGCTCTGCCAAGAGTTCGAAGCAGCCGGCCTTCATGATGGAGGCATTGGGGGAGTATAAAAAGTGAAGAGTGGAGCGTGAAGAGTGAAGAATCTTATTCGGTGATGGGGCATCAGCATCAAACTCGAAACACTCACGACTACCATCGGGCTGCAGATTCATACAAACAACCTTCGTCTCCTTCGCCTTTTCACCTTTTGACTCCTTCACCTTTTCACCTTTTGACCCTTTCACCTTTAAAATCAGTTCCTTGCACTCATTCGCAACAGACACGATATGAACTGCCGACACATGCCGCCTGCCGATATCCTCCACCGCCTTGCGCCAGTCGAGCATCGGCGATAGTTTGATCATCACGCATTGGGCTTTTTCCAACAATTCATCGATGATTTCGAGCACATTGGGGGTGCAGTCGGCAATGCCGTAGGTACGCCCCCCATGTTCATCGCGACGGGCTGGATCGATGAAGACCAAATCAGCAGATGCCATCGTGTGCAGATACTCAACCCCATTGCCATTCACCACCTCTATCTGAGGTAATCCTAAAATCTTGAAATTGCTCGATGATAGGGCACATAACTCTGGTTGGAGTTCCACGCAGACAGCCCTTTGGAAGCCCTTGGCGATGAAGGCCGCATCGACGCCAAAACCTGCCGTCAGATCAACAAACAGCCCACCACTGCCAGCCACCTCAGCCTTATAACGGGCCGTCTGCTCACTCGAACATTGTTCCATAGACAAATGCGGCGGCCAGACGATTCCCTCCACCTCTGCCCACGATGGCAACTTCTCCTGCGCCCTGCGTCGCCCGTCAATCTGCTGAAGGGCCATCGCCAAGTCCACCTCAGGGTCCTTCGTCCCCCGAAGTGCCAGCAGCCGGACATCCTCCTGCCGATGCTGTCGTATAAACTCTCGCGTCGCCTCGTTCATCATCCGCCTGCAAAGATACGTCTTTTCTGCGTCTTATGCAAATTTTACCATCGTTTTCCACGCTGGCGCCAACTAACAGAGTAAACGATGCCTGCTAACACTGTTGCTAATGCCTGTTATACCCCCTAAACAAGCATCCCTTACTCTGTTACCAGAACTTTTCGGCCATTTACGATGTTCAATCCCTTTTGTAAGGAACTGAGTCGCCGACCTTGAAGGTTGTAAATAAAGCCTCTCACCTCTGACTTCTGACTTTTTACCTCTTCTATTCCTGTCATTAGTACATTGAATTCGCCAGTGAAAGATTCATTACTATTATCCACAGTTACGATATAGCGACCTTCTGAATAGGCAGAGATGTCGATGTTGAGGCCTATGATGTTGCCTGCATTGATGGGCTTCTCATAAACCGCTTTGCCAGATTCATCAGTAATGCTCACCAAATAGGCATCGTTAATTGGGTCAAGATTGATACTTAACCGTTGCTTGTTATATTCGCCATATAGCGACTGCTTCTCCTCACTCTTTTCTCTTGTTTTGGGCTTAATCTTTGTTGTATGAGTGAAGTCGATGCGTTGGCCCCGGGCTCTAGCGATGCCATCAGGGGTTGCTCCATCCTCAACTCCGTCGATGAGGTAGATAACCTCATCACCAACGTAACATTCCATCAGGAACCAAGCAGGATCTGCTAATTCTACATTAAAGACATTTTGTGTCGGTGGACCGTAAACAACTCCAACGCCTTCCATCCAAGGGGCACACTTGTAACTTTTTTCATCTGCCCACTCCAAAACATCTCTATATACACCCTTAAAACCTTTTATTCCTCCAGTCTTCCTCGGTCCAACCACATACACATAAGGTAAATCATTTTTTTGGAAGGTGCCATTGTCTTCGAGTGAGAAATCATACATCAACTTAAACTGTTTGCTTGTTGTGTCGTATTCATACACCTTCTTGTCCTCTTCGTACCATGCTCCCACATAGATCAGGGAGGGTTCTGAATAATAATCAAATAGCAGATAATCAGGGCTGAGGTACCGTTGGCGCATCATCTGCTTGCAGGTCTTTCCGTCAACGATGGTGTCACCATCGAAGTAGTAGTAATCAACCCACTGAACAGGATTACCCGAATCGCAGTTTCCTACCTTCCACACCTTACCGTCTTCGACGAATGGGCGATAAGCCATGTTAATTTCTGTTTTGCTTCCTCCTGGAGGCTCACTAGTCCACTCTTTGGCATAATCGGAACGGAATATCTCTTTGCCATTTCTCTGAATCCAGCGTACCTTAATGTATATCAAGCCGGGAGAAATAACAGCCATCTCCTTATAACCAAGAAGACATGGATAGCGATTAAGTTCTGCCACCTTGCCAATGCCTCGAATCTGTGACCTAATAAACGAATCCCTGTAATACTGATAAGTCTTACCGTTAATAGTAAAATTCTGGCATTTATCCATCGGGATGGTTTCCTTTTGTAGGTCGTAGTCATTTCCTTCAATGTTACGACCCTTCAAGTATTCTGTCTCAATCTCTTTGTTGTCGTCCCAATCGAAGTTATAGAGCAGAAACTCTGTGGGATATTCCTTTGTCAACAACCAAACCTTGTCACCGCTTTCACGTACACAAATGCCGGAAAACACATTGTCCTTTAGCACTTTTTTATAAGTAATATTACCAATCAAGGTGTCTGCGCCTATTTCATAGATATGTGCATTCACATACTCGAGTTCCATAGAGGGATCAACATTGACCTCCTCCCACTTCATACCTGTGGGGAAATAGTCCTGTGCCAACATCGTAATTGATGCAAGCACCCATGCAATAAAAAATAAAGTTCTTTTCATATCTGTATTTTTTTTATTATCAATCGTGACAATTCATTTATCAGTAAGTATTTTTTCCAGCGTGATGTCTGGATTGCTTTCTCCGAATATTTCCTTCTTCAGCTTGAGCTTACGGTGCTGCACGGCAGAAATGGAGATGCAGTAGATGTTGCCGATGGTGCGATTGCTGATGCACAGGCGAGTAAGGATACACAGACGAATGTCGTCTTCCTGCATATTGGGGTACTGCTCACGTAAGTTGGCGAAGCGGTTGTTGTCGATGGCATTAAGCGTTCGTTCTATCTCGCTCCATTCGTGAGGACTGAGATAGATGAGCGAATCACCACTTTGGTTGAGTTTCTTCATTACCTCCGTACGTTCGAGGATGAAGTTCTGCAAGAAAGCCACCACTTCGTTAGCCTGGTGCAACAAGGTCTTTTGATGCTCTGCCTCTTGCTGAAGCTGACGTTTCTCCTGTTCCTGCACGAGTAACTTGTTCTCCAGTTTCGATTGTACGTAAGCACGCTGCTGACGAAGCATACGAATGCGATAGCGGAGTGCCAGCAGCACCACCAAAAGAATCATCACCGCAGCAATGACGACAAATTGGAGTGTACGTCCATACATCATTGAACGATATTCAAGCTGCCGATTTTCCATTTCCTGGCGCAACGTCTCCTGATAATACTGGTCTTTCTGTTCGAGCGCCTTGTAGTAGAAGTCCTCCACTTGCTCAAATGCGCCAACAATATCGTCTTCTAGTTTTGTGGCTCCCATCCGTCGGAGTGCGATCTTGGCGAGATTGCTCTGTACGACATAAGCCAGATGGACATCTTCTCTTGGCTCAATCTGCCGATAGACGGTCTCTGCCGAATCAAACATGTTGAGGCTGAGGTAACTGCGAGCAAGCACCTGTAGCGTCCCCTGTCGCAGATTGTCTGTTGCCACAGATTCCGCCTGATGGGCATAGTCGAGCGCCTGGCGATAGTCTTCCTTTGCCCAAGCGATGTTTGCGAAACTGGTGAGAGTCTGACACATTAGGTCAGTCATCTGGTTCTCCTTGGCGATGCCGTAAGCACGATGGATGAAATCGAGTGCTTCGCCGAACGATTCCTCTTTGGTGTATGCCACTTGAGCGGCGTAAGTGCCAGCATAGTCGAGCAGGATAACATGATTTCGCTCATCATCAGGATGCTGCTCATAGATAGTCAGGGCTTGCTTCATCAGTCGCAATGCCTCCTCGGGGTTGCCCTGTGACAAGGCTTCTGCCAATCGCTGACATGATATATAATAGGTGTGCCAGTCCTCCGAAGCCTCCGCCTGATGGATGGCTTTCCGTAGTAAAGTCTCACCCAGACGGATGCTGTCATTGGCCAAAGCTGCTTCTGCTTCATCCAGACAATGGGCTGCCGTCTGTGAATCTGACTCCTGCTGTGGCTGTCCGCAAGCCATCAGCAGAACGCCTATGATAAATATGATAAATATGAGCCATGTTCTCTTATACATAGTTGTTGATTATTTCATTATTTCTCGCTTCGCAATCCGTTTATATCTGGGTGCAAAGTTACAATGTTTTTTCGAATGCCGTATCAGTTGCCCATGGAAAATGTAGAAAGGAAATATAAACACAAACCACTTAATATCAACGAATTAAAAGAAATATGATACTACACCCTATGGAAAATTACCCATGAAGGGTATGGAAAGAGCACACTGGACTCCAAATATGAAAAGGCCGTCGCCAGGATACGCAGCCGACGACGGCCTAAAATGTCGGCCTGTACACTATTACTAACCCTTCACTTACTATCTAATCATCATTTGGCCGACGGACACTTCATATATAGGAATCGCACAAGACACCGCAGACATACTGTGTCCATTATTTGAACAGGAAATCGTAAGTGATGTTGGTGCTTGTTTTACCAGCCTTTTGCAAAATCTTATACATACGCTGTATGCCCTGTAACTGCTCTTCGGAGGGCTCACCATCTATGGAACCGTCGGAGTCCATGATGCGCGTGACACTCAGATCGTATCTTGCCAGCCCATTCTTGTCAGAAAGGAATTGGCAGAACGTCACTCCTGTTGAAAGCATGCTGGAAAGGCTACTGTTAAGTGTGGCCTCGAAAAGGAATTTGTCTTCTGAAAAGAACATGATGACATACTGCGTTGGTGTGGGATACGCCTTCGAGTCGATCCGCTCCGTATCCTTCATCTTGAACTCGCCCGTCTCAGGATTCACAGCAACGATGTTGTCGAGCGTCATCACATAGTCGCTGGGGATAATGTCTATCAGTTGTGCCCCCTCTGGTTTGATAACAGCATAGAGAGCCGTTGGCGAGTCGATATCAGGCAAGTCGTCGTCGTTACTACATGCACAGAACATTCCCAGCGAGAACATCAGGCTCATCATCAAAAACACTTTCTTCATCATCATACCTTTTATTACATACCTCTACTTATATAATCCGAAAAAGGCAGAAACATTGCACTTTCTGACTCGCTATTTATCATATATTAACTCAAACAGGGCCGTTTTATAACCGCTTAACAATCTATATTTGGCTATTCACTCGATTCTTCGTAATTTTGCGGCGAAATAGAGAGAATTATGAAAAAAGGTATTATCATCGCATTCGTCATAGTGATCGTGGTTATGGTGGTGGCTACCATCGGAGGGAGTTTCTATATGCTTGATTTCGCCTTGGCTCCTGATGCGGAACGGACGGATACGGTAGCCAGTTTCAGGCAGTTGGTAGAGAAGCATCCGGAGGTCAAGCCTTGGCTCGACAGCCTCAACCAGCGCGGAGCCTTGTGCGATACCTTTATTATTATGCCGTCAGGTGAAAGGCACCACGGCTACTTCATCCGTCAGGCGACAGACAGCACAAAGAATGTGGCTGACAGCACGACCATGAGCCATCCCGTGGCGATTGTCGTTCACGGCTGGCGAGATACGGCCATCAAGTTTATGACGATTGCACGGATCTATGAACAGGCGGGCTACCATGTGCTGATGCCCGACCTTCATGCCCACGGCCTCAGCGAGGGCGAAGCGGTGCAGATGGGGTGGAAAGACAGAAAGGATGTGCTCCACTGGATGACAGTCGCCTCGAAACTGTTTGATACCAACGACTTCGTCATTCACGGCGTGTCGATGGGTGCTGCTACGACGATGTGTGTGTCAGGAGAGAAGATGCCAGAGTGCGTGAAGACTGTCCGTTTTGTCGAAGACTGCGGCTATACCAGCGTGTGGGATGAGTTCAGTTACGAACTGAAAGAGGAGTTCGGCTTGTCAGACTTCCCGATCCTATATGCCACTTCATTGCTCTGTAAGATCAAGTACGGTTGGAGTTTTGGCGAAGCGTCATCCATCAAACAGGTCGGGAAGTGCCCCTACCCCATGCTCTTCATCCACGGTGATGACGACACGTTTGTTCCTTCTGAGATGGTTCACCCACTCTACGAAGCCAAGCAAGGAGAGAAGGAACTATGGATTACCAAGGGCACTAAACATGCACGATCTTACAGCGATTATCGCGAAGAGTATATTCAGAGGGTTAGGGCGTTCATTGGCGCTTGTTCAGACCACCCCTAACCCCTCCTCGCTCGGCTTTGCCGCTTGGCTCTGCCAAGAACTTAGGAGGGGAAAATAATACCTACGACTTTTGCAAGCAGCATATCTTCCTATACCTTCTTATTTTGGTTCTACATGTACGGCCACATGGGTGTCCTCGCCATAGTGGTCCCTTAACAGGTCCTCCACTTCTGAGGCCTTGTCGTGGGCTTGGCGCAGACTGATGTCGCCATCCATCAGGATATGCAGTTCGATGGCGTAGTGGTTACCGATCCTTCGGGTTCGCAGGTCGTGCGGTTCCACCAGTCCAGGCAGGGATGCCACCAGTTGCAGAATCTCGTCCTCGACGGCATCGGGCAATGAGTGTTCCATCAGGTCGCCAATGCCGTTGCGCAGCAGGTCGACGGCCACCTTCACGATAAACGCACCCACGACAATTGATGCCAGAGGGTCGAGCACCGTCCAGCGCTGTCCCAAGAAGATGGCGCCACCAATGCCTATGGCCGTCCCAATGGAAGACAAGGCATCGCTGCGATGGTGCCAGGCGTTGGCCTCGACAGCCTGCGACTGCAACTGGCGGGCCTTCACCATCGAGTAATGATAGACGGCCTCCTTGAGGATGATCGACAACAAGGCAGCCCACAATGCCAGCATGCCTGGGGCTTCCAACTGTTCACCTCCCAACCAAGCCACAATCTTCGTCGCCCCACTATATAAGATGCCTATGGCCACCGTCAGCAGCGCCACACCTATCAAGGTCATCGCCAGCGTCTCATACTTGCCGTGACCATAGTCGTGCGATTTGTCCTGAGGCTTGCCGCTGATATGGACGAACACCAAGACGATGATATCCGTCACGAAATCGGACAGCGAATGGACAGCATCGGCAACCATCGCAGCACTATGGCCCACGATGCCCGCCACGAACTTGAAGAGCAGCAGTATGACATTCACCGCTCCCCCCACCAGCGTCACCTTATAAATCTCTCTGTTCCTTTCCATTGTAGTCCAATAACCGTGCAAAAATACAACTTTTCCGCTAATACTGCCACGACTTATAAAAAAAAATGTATCTTTGCACGGAATTCGTGTAGTTTTTCGTCACTATATGACGTCAAATAGTCAAAAATACGATTAAGCGAAAGCAGAGTGAGCATGCTAACTATGCCGAGCGTAAGTATTTTCGACGATAGTCAAAATGATTCAAAAACAGTGAGACAATGAACGTATTAGAACAACAGTTTGCGCAAACCGTTAAGGAACATAAGAGCACCATCTACACCGTGTGCTACATGTTCTCGCAGGATGCCGATGAAGTGAACGACCTGTTCCAAGAGGTACTAGTGAACATCTGGAAAGGTTTCGACAGCTTTGAGCATCGCAGTGACATCAAGACGTGGATCTACCGCATCGCCCTCAACACCTGTATCTCTATCGACAGGAAGAAGAAGAGGCGCTCTGCAGAAGTCCGCCTGACGATGGACATCAACCTCTTTGAAGACCGTGACGAGGACACCAAGCAGGTGGACATGCTCCACAAGCGCATCTCCAAGTTACAGCCCTTCGACCGTGCGATCGTCCTGCTCTGGCTCGAGAATCTCCCCTACGAGGAAATCGGACAGATTGTCGGCATCTCAACTAAGAATGTCAGCGTCCGCCTGTTCAGAATCAGAGAACAGTTAAAACAAATGTCTAACGATTAAAACTTGACCCATTATGAACAACAACGAATTTGAATTAGAGGATATGCGCCAGCAGTTGAACACCCTGAAGAAGAAGCTGGATCAGCAGGAGATAGTGAATGACCGCTTTATCCGCCATTCGATGGAAAAGACCGCCAACAAGATCAACCGCAGGTATTACTTCATCATGGCCGTCTGTGTGTTGATGATTCCCTACAGTTACTGGGCCTTCGTGATACTGTCAGGTTTCTCCATTCCTTTCTGGATCTTCACCTGCATCGTCATGCTGGTCTGCCTGGGAGGCACCTATTACAACAGCAGGAACCTCGACCTGGACATGATGACAAACAGCCTTGTCGACGTCCGTCGCCATATGGCTCGCGCCAAGAAGTTCGACGCCAACTGGCTCTTCATCGGCATCCCCCTCATCATCGTCTTCCTGGGCTGGTTTATGTACGAGTCATACCAGCTTCACCCAGGCGCCATCGCCAATGGCCTCTTCTGGGGTGGCTGTATCGGCGGTGTCATCGGAGCCATCTGTGGATTCTCCCTCCACTTCAAGACCCAGCGCCAGTATCAGGAGATCATCGACCAGATAGAAGACGTCACTTCAGAGTAATAGCCACCACCAGCAGATGTAACTTGCAGACTGTCAGCGAGTCAATATCTGGACGGCATGCTCCTTGGTCTTCACCTGCTTACCAGCGAAGATCTGCTCAATGATACCCTCCTCGTTGATGATAAAAGTGGTGCGGATGGTGCCCATAGTCTTCTTGCCATACATCACCTTCTCGCCCCAGGCACCCATCGCCTCCATCAATGTCTTGTCAACGTCAGCAATCAAGGGGAAGGGCAGTTCGTGCTTCCCCTTGAACTTTATATGCGAGGCCGCCGAGTCCTTGCTCACGCCAATCACCTCGTAGCCAGCACCCTGCAACTGCTGGTAATGGTCGCGCAGACTGCAAGCCTCAGCCGTACAGCCACTGGTGTTGTCCTTCGGATAGAAATAAAGCACAAGTTTACGACCACGATAGTCACTCAGACGGATGTCCCGTCCCTGCTCATCCTTGCCCAGAACCTCGGGCGCCTTGTCTCCTACATTCATCATTAATCTGTTTTTATGTTTGTTGATGTATCGATGCTGCAAATGTACTATAATTCGTTGAAATAAACGAGTGATTATCCACAAATAATCATTTTCCGGCTTATTATTTGGTTTTTTACTCGCTTATTCGTACCTTTGCATCCGACAAACGAATACAACATCATGATAATAAACCCTTTTAACACTAAATGAACTATGGAAACAATCCGAGTTAACGATGAGAACCAGGCTCTGTGCGATGCATGGGACTTTGTAGAGCACACAGGTCGCAGCATCTTCCTTACGGGCAAGGCAGGTACGGGAAAGACCACCTTCCTGAAGACCGTCATAGAACAGAGCAAGAAACGCTCTATCGTTGTGGCGCCCACAGGTGTGGCAGCCATCAATGCCGGCGGTGTCACCATCCACTCCTTCTTCCAACTGCCGTTCTCGCCCTTCGTGCCCAATGCCCGCATCAAGAGCAAGTTCGACTTCGGCAAGGAGAAACGCCGCATCATCGCCTCGCTCGACCTGCTGATCATCGACGAGATCTCGATGGTGCGCAGCGACCTGCTCGATGCCATCGACTCCGTACTCCGGCGCTTCCGCGACAGATACAAGCCCTTCGGCGGTATACAACTGCTGATGATCGGTGACCTGCAACAGTTGACGCCCGTGGTGACGGCAGAAGACGAGGCGATGCTCAAGCCCTATTACGATACGCCCTACTTCTTCGGCTCGAAGGCCCTGCAGCAGATAGAATACGTCACCATCCAACTGGAAAAAGTGTACCGTCAGGAGGACGATACGTTCATTCGTATCCTCAATCATATCCGTGAGGCACACCCCACAGCCGACGATATCACCTTATTAAATAAAAGATGTGTGCCAGGCTTCACCCCCAAGGCTGGCGAGGGATATATCCGCCTGACAACCCACAACCACCTGGCAGACAGTTACAACGAGCGTGAACTCCTGAAACTGCCAGGCGGCAACTACACCTTTGAGGCAAAGATCGAGGGCAACTTCCCTGACTACTCCTATCCGACGAGTGACAGGCTGACACTGAAGCAAGGGGCACAGGTGATGTTCGTGAAGAACGATCCCACAGGCGAACACCGTTACTTCAACGGCCGCATCGGCGAGATCGTTGAGATCAGCCAGAGCAGGGTCTGCGTGCTCTGTCCTGGTGACAGCGAGGTGATAGAAGTGGAGCCGCTGACATGGGAGAATGCCCAGTATCAACTCAACCCCGAGACCCGCGAGATAGAGACGAAGGTGCAAGGCAAGTTCCACCAACTGCCCCTGCGACTGGCCTGGGCCATTACCATCCATAAGAGCCAAGGCCTCACCTTCGACCACGCCATCATCGATGCCAACCTCTCCTTTGCCCCTGGGCAGGTATATGTCGCCCTCAGCCGCTGCAGGACACTCGACGGGATGGTGCTTTCCGCTCCTATCGAGGCACGGGCCATCATCTCAGACCAACGGGTGGAGGACTATATCGGCCATCAGGAAGAAGAAGCCCAGAAGAGCATCCGCCAACTGCCCCTGCTGAAAGAGGAATACTATCGACTGCTGCTGTTGGAACTCTTCGACTTCCACGACATCTTTTATAAGGAGGAACATCTGCTGCGGCTGATGACAGAGTTCTTCTATCACAGTTATACCGACATCACCGAACTGCATAAGCGCGTCTTGGCAGGACTGAGTACAGAGGCGATGGCTGTGTCAGACAAGTGGCTGCAGAAGATCCGTCAGACGCCTGCGGAAGAGTTGCACCAAGAGGCGTTCTTAGAACGTGTCAAGCGCAGTGCCGCCTATTTCGAGGAGTCCATCCGAAAAGCCTACGGCAACGCCCTGCAACTGGCAGGCAGCATCCAGAGCAACAACAAACAGGCAATGTCGCGATACGGTGACTCACTCACAGAGACCAGACAGGCCGTCCTCTCGCGCCGTTATCTGCTGGCGAGGATTGCCGAAGAAGGCTTCTCCATCACCACCTATCTGCGAGAGAAACAGTACTCGATGCTCGATGCCATCGATGAGGACCTGATGAAGAAAAGGGTCAGGGCGAAGAAAGAACCCAAGGCGAAGAAAGAGCCCAAGCCCAAGACCTATTCCCAACATTCCAACTCTGCCTCCAATTCCGGGAATTGACTGCGGTGGAATGTCGGCTCCTTGATGCCTTGCCGCTTCTGAGTCCGATAGTCGTCGAGCAGTCGGAAGGCATAACGGCCCAAGAGTACGATGGCCGTCAGGTTGCAGGCCGTCAGGAAGGCCATGAAGAAGTCGACAATGTTCCAAACCAGTTCGAAACTGGCCACAGCGCCGAATACCACCATCACCCCTGCCGAGCAGATGCGGTAGACGGTCATCACCGTCGGGTTGGGAGTGATGAAGCGGATATTAGCCTCGCCATAATAATAATTGCCGATGATGCTGGAGAAGGCGAAGAGGAAGATGGCTATGGCCACGAACACGGGCCCTATGGCGCCCACCTCAGACTGAAGGGCAGACTGCGTGAGGGCGATGCCGTTGAGTTCTGGCACATTGTACAATCCGCTGATGAGGATGATAAAGGCGGTACACGAACAGACCAACAACGTATCGGTAAAGACACCCAGGGCCTGGATGAGTCCCTGCTTGACGGGATGGCTGACGGTAGCCGTAGCCGCCACGTTGGGGGCACTACCCTCGCCTGCCTCATTAGAGAAGAGTCCGCGCTTAATGCCATTCATCATCGCAGCACCAATGCCGCCACCCGCAACCTGACTGATGCCAAAGGCATTGGTCACGATGACTTTCAGCACATGGGGAATCAGTCCGGCATTCATCACGATGACCGTGATGGTCAGCAGCAGATAGCCTACGGCCATGAGGGGCACCAAGACCGCACTCACCTGAGCAATACGCTGAATACCACCGAAGACGATAAACAGCGCCATCGCTGCCAACACGCTGCCGACCCAGAACGGCGGCAGTCCGAAGGCCTCCTGCATGGCACCACAGATGGTATTAGCCTGAATGGAATTGTTCGACAAGCCAAACTGACAGGTAATGAGCACCGCAAACAAGACCGCCATCCACCGCTGATGCAGACCACGCTGGATATAATAGGCCGGACCGCCGATGAACGAGTCCTTGTGCTTCTGCTTGAACAACTGCGCCAGCGTCGACTCCACGAACGCCGTAGCCGAGCCCATGAGGGCTATCAGCCACATCCAGAACACAGCCCCCGGGCCACCGATGGCGATGGCCGTAGCCACACCCGCCAGATTGCCTGTTCCCACACGGGTAGCCACGCTGACGGCAAAGGCCTGGAACGATGAGATATGCTTACTCTGGCCATTCTTCTCCTTGACCTGTTCGCTCACCGTACTGACGGCAGAGTCGGTCAGCAAGCGAAACATCTCGCCTACCATCCGGAACTGCACAAACTTCGTGCGCCAGGTAAACCAGAGTCCACAGCCTATCAGCGCCACAATCAGAATGTTGTTCCACAGCCAGTCGTTGACGACGGTTATCATCTCATTCAGTTCCATACCTTATTTTATAAGAGTTAAATCCTTTGTTTATCGTTGTTCATCCTTCAGCACACGATCCACACTGCCGGCATCAAGCAGTCGCCGGCGGGCCTCATCGTATGAGAGACCTAACGTCTCCTGCAGCATCCGCGTGCCTCGGTCCACCAGTTTGGCGTTCGTCAGTTGCATCTTCACCATGCGGTTCCCCTCTACGCGCCCCATGCGGACCATCAGCGCCGTACTGATCATATTGAGCACCATCTTCTGGGCCGTCCCGCTCTTCATGCGACTGGAGCCGGTGACGAACTCAGGCCCCACGATTGTCTCGACGGGATAGTCAGCGGCGGCGGCCAGTGGCGTCTCCGGATTGCTGGTGATGCAACCCGTCAGCAGCCCGTTCTCTTGGGCCCTTCTGACCGCCCCAACCACGTAGGGAGTAGTGCCTGAGGCGGCGATGCCGACCACGCAATCGTCAGCGTCAGGGCCATAGGCCATCACGTCGCGCCACCCCTGCTCCGGATCGTCCTCAGCCTTCTCCACCGCATGGCGCAGAGCCCTGTCACCACCTGCGATGAGACCTACCACCCAGTCTTCAGAGATGCCGAAGGTAGGCGGCAGTTCGCTGGCGTCGAGCACGCCGAGCCGCCCGCTGGTGCCCGCTCCCACATAGAAGAGCCTTCCGCCCCGCTTCATCCTCGGCTCGATGGCCTCCACGAGGGCTCCGATCTGCGGCAGGGCTTTCTCTACAGCCTCAGCCACCAGTCTGTCCTCGTGGTTGATGTGCTGCAGCAATTCCGAGACCGTCATCCGTTCCAGATGGTCGTAGTGCGATGGCTGCTCAGTGATTTTGTTCCGTTCTGTGTGTTGCATCTGCCCCAAGTTGATGGCGCAAAGATACGAATAAACGGCCTAATAACCAAATAAATCTCGAAAATGAAGCCTGTTTTCAGGAAAAAGTGCTATCTTTGTAGCCGATAAAACCATATCGCTATGCAGATCAGAGTCATTTTCGCCGCCCTGCTGTTGTTTTTCTGTGCCAACATCCCTGCACAGGAGCGGGCAGAGGTGGAACTGGAAACCACTGAGGGGAATATCCGGATAGCCCTCTTCAACGAGACCCCGCAACATCGTGACAACTTCATGAAACTGGTCAGGATGCAGTTCTACGACTCGCTGCTGGTGCATCGTGTCATCAAGGACTTCATGATTCAGGCCGGCGACCTCAACAGCCGCACCGCCCAGCCAGGACAGTTGCTGGGAGCGGGCGAACTGGACTATACCATCGAGGCCGAGTTCCGGCTGCCTCAGATATTCCATCGCAGAGGCATGGTGGCCGCCGCACGGGAGTCAGACAAGGTGAATCCTGAGAGGCGTTCCGGAGCGGCACAGTTCTATATCGTGTGGGGCAAGATCTACGACGACAAGCGGCTGGCCTTTGTCCAGCAGAAACTGGACTCTGCCACCAACGGAGCGGTGAAGATAACGTCAGAGATGGCAGAGGCCTACAAGACCGTTGGCGGCACGCCCCATCTGGACGGGCAGTACACCGTGTTTGGCGAGGTCACCGCCGGACTGGACGTCGTAGACCGCATCCAGCAGATGGCTACCGACAAGAACGACCGTCCCACGAAGGATGTCCGCATTCTGCGCGTCAGCATCATCAGCGACCCCTTCGCACCCAAGCCGAAGCCCGCCCCCAAGAAGAAAACGACAAGAACTGTCCGTAAGAGATAAAACAAACCCAACTTATGAAGAAACTACTATTCGCGGCCCTGCTGACGGCCCTTACACTCAACGTCAGCGCCCAGACCTATCCCCCCAAGGACACACCGCAACTGGAGTTTGCCCTGCAACTGAGAGTAACGCTGGGCGAAGCCTTCGGCATCGACAACACCCAGCACGGACGGCGCACCGTGATCCCCATTACCGGCGGCACCTTCGAGGGCCCGCTGCTCAAGGGCACCATCATCAACGGCGGAGCCGACTACCAGTTGAATGCCGGAGACCGCACGGAACTGGAGGCCATCTACTGCATCAAGACCGACGACGGCGTCTACATCCACGTCCGCAACCGAGGCATCATTGCCAGCGGAAAGGATGCCAACGGCCATCCCACCTTCTACTTCAAGGCCGCCCCGCAGTTCGAGGCGCCTGCCGACAGTCCCTACGGCTGGCTGAACAATGCCCTCTTCGTCTGTGCCCCAGAGTGGACACAGGAATTCAAGGGCATCGTGCTGAACGTCTGGAAGGTGAAATAAGCCTCAGAGATAGGTATTGTCGTCGATTCCCTTGAACATCTTCAGGAATCGGCGGGCACGCTCCTTGCATCGGTCAGCCTCTTCGACGTACATCTCAGGGATGACCGCCCCAGAGTACACCTCTTTAAACGGGGCCTTCAGCAGGTTCCCGTCTTCAGGGGCCTCGGCTATCTCTGCCTTCTTGGCCGTGAAGCGCAGCAGACGGCGCCCGTCGAACCACATGCGCATCTCGTAGGGCACCATATTCTCGCCGACATCGGGCGAGATGGCGTAGATGAACATCACCTGCCCCTTGTCGTCGTAGAGATATTCCTCGTAGAACTCACGGGCGGCGAAATTGTATCTGGCTGTGACAAAGCGCAGGTAGTGAGGCGGATAGGGATTGCCCTCCTCCTCGGGTTCCAACTCGCCGTAGTACATGCGGACGTGCTCTTTGTGAGGGCCCGTGGCAGGCAGGTTCTGCACCACGTTCAGATCGAAATACTCGGGCGGCATGGCTGAGAAGCCCTCTGCATCAGGCTGCATCCTGTCCATGTCCTCGTGGACGGCCTGATACGCCTTGCGGATACTCTCGACCGTGTTCTGCGCGCTGACGCCCAGCGCCCCAGCGACACACCATAAAAGGGTAACAACAATTTTCTGTCTCATTTTCGTTTCTATTTGCGCCAGCAAAGGTACAAAGATTTCCGAAATAAACACAAGAATCGGCAGATAATCTTCTGCGGAGGGGGGAATATCGGAGCGAGAGGCCTGCTGATTGCCGTGCTGACACCTGCTTAGAGAGTAAACGATGCCTGCTTAGAGAGTAAACGATGCCTGTTTAGAGAGTAAACGATGCCTTCCACGTCATGGCGGGAGGCATCTCTTACTGTGTTGCAAGGCATCGGAATGAGGCATGCAAGGCATCAGAACGACCGTTAAGTATATATACTTATCAACGCACCCGCTTTTTTGCCATGTAGGGATAGCAAAATCAGGGAGGGACGGAACACGGCGTGACAGTTGTGACAGTTGTGACAGTTATTTTCGCGGGAAAAATATAGGGTAGAATTTTATTATTATATATATAATATATTATATATATAATAATATTGTTGAGGTGGGTGAAAATTTAATTGTCACAACTGTCACAACTGTCACAGACTGCAGGAAAGGAGCCCGGGAGACAGTCTCAACTGAGCCCAGTCACTACGAAGCGGGCGCCGCCAGTGAAGGTCAGGTCGGGCGCCACCTGATAGCCCATGGACTCTGCCAGCCTGCGGGCCAGCGGAAGGCCGATGCCCAGGCTGTGCTCATCGGGGGAGACGTGGAAGAAGGGGGTGAAGATGCGCTCGGCGTCGGCAGCAGGGATGGCAGGGCCGTCGTCGCTCACCGATATGGCATAGGTGCCATCGCCGCAGTCGTGGCAACTCATCAGCACGTTGCCGCCAGTAGCGTACTTGCAGGCATTGTCGAGCAGGCAGTTCATCAACTCCTGTATCAGCGGCGAGGCATTGATCATCACATCGTCGGCCACCTCGGTCGAAAACTCGGTCACCACCTTGCGGTTCTCGTCAATAGCCGACGGCTGCATGTCATAACTGGTGAGGATGGACAGCGCCGCCTCGTTGAGGTTGACATGGTCGGGCTTAGGTATGGGCATGTGGTCGCCATAGAGGCTGAACAGGAGGAGTTGGTTGGTAGAGGTGGCCACGTGGTAGGCATCGCGGCATACGGCCGAGCGCAACTGCATGTATTCCTCGTGCGGTATCTGCCCCTGCCCGTCGATGATGACCTCCGAGGTGTTGATCAGCGTGTGCAGAGGCGAGCGGAGGGCGGTCATGCAGACACGCTTCTCCTCTTCGGTGATGCCCGTCGTGCCCTGGGCATAGGAGTCGAGCATGGGGTCTAGCATCGCCTCTATGCTCCGTGCGGCCTTCAGGATGTCGTTGTATCGCTTGAGGCGCTCCTCGGGCTTCAGCAGGAAGTGCGGGTTGTTGAAGATGCGGGCATAGCCGCGCAGCACGTTGATGGGCGACTTGAGTTTCTCCTGCAGGGTGCCCACAAAGGCTCTACGGATGGCCTGGCCGGCCTCCATGCTGCGGCGGGCCTCCTGCAACTGCAGGAACTGCTCCTTGAGCCGGCGGTTCTTCTGGTGGCGGAAGATGAGCATGCCCACGAGCAGGCCGATGATGGCCAGCGACATCAGCCCGACGATCACCAGTTCGGTGCGACGCATCTCGGCCTTCTCCTGCTCCGCCTGAAGCAGGTCGATGTCGTGCTCTATATCCTCCATGTGAAGTTCCAGGGCCTCACACTCGCCCAGCAGCACGAGGCTGTCCTTCTGTTCCGAGGCACGGAAGGCCTGCTGCCAGGCACCCATCTGCTCGTAGACATTCATGCGCAGTTCGGTGGCCGTGAGGGGCACATCGATGGAATCACACCACGCGAGGGCCCGCTCCCAGTCTTTCTGCATGATGCAGCGGCACACCATCACCTGCTGGAGATTGGCAGCGTTGAACTGCTCTGGCTGATAGCGCCGGATGCTGTCGTATCGGGCGAAATAACGGTCAAAGGCCTTGCCGTCGCCCTGCTTGTTGGCAATGATGCAGCGGTATCCCAGCACGCCGCTCTCGTACATCGGGTTGTCGAGCATCTGCTGCGGCAGGCTGTCAAGACAGGCCATCGCCTCGGCAGGGTGCTTGAAACTAAGCGTCTGCGCCAGCGAGAGATACACATTGAAGGCTGCCACAGGGTCCTTCTCCAGATTGATGCCATGCAACGCCCGCCTGAAGTAACTCTCAGCCACCTCCGGCTGGTTGCGGCCGTTATACAAGAAGCCCATCCCCATGTTGACGATATAGAGATACTGCTCCTGATGGCGCTCCTTGATGGCGTCGGCGATGTAGTTGATCTCGGCAAAAGCCCGATGGAATCGCTTGTGATTCACATCATAGATCACACGGTTCATCCACGTACGGTAGTATGTGCCCCAGTTCTGGTTCTGCTTCAGATAGTTCATAAACGACTCGTGCGCCTCGTAGAAATCCGAGTCGCTGCCGTTCATCTGCGCCTCATAGAGCCGCTGCATCATGGTCTGCTCTTTCTCCGAAGGCTGCTGGGGTTGCTTCTCATGGCTTGCAGATGCCTGCTGGGCGATGAGGGTCGTGCTCATCGCCAGCAGGACTACTGTGAAAACAATCTTTTGCAAATCTAATACCCTTATGCTCATGTCTAGTCATTAATCATCAACAATGATCGCATCGGATGCGAAAAAGTGATGCAAAATTACAAAAAACCTTTGATTTTTGCAATAGAAAAGAAGGCATGAAGGCACATTTTTGAGAATTCTATCGAAATTTTTGAGAATTCTATTGAAACTTGGTGAATTTCACACACCAGTCCCCCCCGTCAGAGGCTTCCTGGTTCCTACTCGGCAGCATCGCGCATCCAGGCAGTGGCAGTCTCCCCCATCTGCTGCTTGAAGGCTTTTCCGAAAGTGGCGTAATTTCTGAAACCACTCTCCTCCGCCAACTGCTGGACAGTAAAGGTGCGCTTGGCAGCAACGGCTTCGAAGTAGAGACGGATGAAATGCTTGACACGCAGGCCGTTGATGTAGGCATTATAAGTCGTATCCTGCCGCTTGAAGTACAGGCTGAGGTAACTGCGATTGGTGCCGATGGCCGTACAGAGGTCGCCGATTTTAATATCATGCCGCAAATAGAGTTGTGTAGCCTCGACACGTCCCTCCAAAAGGAGGTCGATGTCGGGAGGAAGGGTGGTCTGCGTCTCTAACGCTGGCATAGCCGTGTCTTCTTCCGAATCCAGCATCCCGGCGGCTGTGTCAGATGTGTCATCCAGCGTCTGCAGCGTCTCCACGCGCCACAGCAACAGAATGACAAACATATAATCGAACGCTTGTACGGCATACTGAGTAACCATCCCCGTACTGCCACTCAGGTAAAAAACATTAAACAGCAGGCCCACGACGAACGCCATGAGGCTATATCTGATCTCCTTGTGCTCCAGGTCGGCATAGTTGTCGCACAGCCAAAGTCTGTACTGCCGCAGGGCTAACACCATATATATAATAAAGCCAACGCCCAGAAACAGGAAATAGTACCGTATCAATGGCACGATGGTATTGCTGCGCTGTGGTATGCACACCGCAAAAAAGGCCACCACGGGCACCTGGATCGCAGCAATGGGCCAGAGCGGCCGCCGGCGGTCTTGCAGCATAATGACCATGACGGCCATTAAAGTCGGCACCACCATCAGGCAGTCAAGACTGGCTGCCACCATAAAGTTCAACCAGAGGTCGCCAATTAAGGCGTAATGGATAATCAGCCACCACCACAGATGGCTCAGGAACATCACGGCAAAGAAGGCTGCCGTCCAGCGGCGCAGACGCAGCGGAGGGGTGATTCCCGGCACGAGCGCGTTGCTGCGGCGAAACAGCAGATAGATACATGCAACGAGCGCCAATACGGCCGCACCACCGTAGAACATCATGTAGGATGAGTCAATATATACTAACTGTTCCTCGTACATAACGAATGGTTACATTTGTCACCTATATCATCAAATCTACTGCAAAATTACGCAACTATTTTCATAACACCAAACTAAAATATGAAAAAAACTGAAATATCAGTGATTTCCCATACTCATCTCAGATATTTTTCTCATCTTTGCAGTATGAATAATAATATATAAGGTATGAAGAGATTTGGATTGTTGCCTCGCATCGTGATTGCCATCGTCTTGGGGGTCGTGCTTGGTAACGTGCTGCCAGAGGCATTGGTGCGCGTGTTCGTGACGTTCAACTATGTGTTCAGTCAGTTCCTGGGTTTCCTCATCCCGCTCATCATCATCGGCCTGGTCACCCCTGCCATCGCCGACATCGGAAAGGCGGCTGGCCGCCTGTTGCTGCTGACGGTAGGACTGGCTTACGCAGACACCATCCTGGCCGGCTTGTTGGCCTTCGCCACCGGCTCGGCACTCTTTCCCATGCTGACAGATACGGAGACCTCGATGGCGGTAGAAAAAGCAGAGGCGCTGCAACCCTACTTCCAACTGAATATCCCTGCCATTCTCGATGTGATGGCGGCATTGGTAAGTTCTTTCGTGGTGG
>JAEEGH010005189.1_pt1 | contig 32899 bp, 5 predicted proteins | sample 9134181 | NCBI WGS metagenome assembly JAEEGH01 (sample SAMN16246544, study PRJNA631951) | gut metagenome | biome: gut microbiome; feature: rumen; material: DP-attached | host: Bos | place: Iran: Karaj | collected 2018-10
GTCATGGATAGGTTCGTGGCTACGGAGAGAATGAAAGCTACTGATGCCTTCACCTCTATCCTTACCGTTCAGAGTGATGATGGTTCGGCACTTCCTTCTGGTTATACCTACGAATGGAAGGTGGATGGCACAACCATAGGCACAGGTCCTTCTATAGAAACGGCAAGAGGCATGGAGGCAAAGACTGCCACCGTGCATATCTCAAATGGCGGTTCTCCGGTAGGTGTGCGTACCGTTACCATACCACGAAAGGAATGGTATGACTTCGGTTCAATGGCAAGTGCGCCTACAGGAAACGGAACGGCAGAGAGTCCATATCAGATAGCTACGTCAAGCGACCTTGCATGGATGGGCTATCATGTTTCTGAGATTGATGCCGAGAATAGGGAGCATTATGTGCTTACGGCAGATATAGACCTCGGCAATGCCTGGTGGTCACCAATGAACGGAATGGAGGAAACGGGTGTAGGTGCGTTTGCTGGAGTATTTGACGGACAGGGACATACCATAAGTAACCTGCATATAGACTGGGATACCGACTATGCTGCTGCTGCCAATTTCGGACTTTTCTCTATCATCAAGGGTACGTCAGGCCAGTGGGCAGTTGTGAAGAACCTTGTCATTGCCGATGCAGTTGTCTCAAAGGCAACGAACGATAAATTGTGGGGTAACAGGTGTGTAGGCATCCTTGCCGGTAATGTGAAGGAATATTCGCAGATAGAGAATGTCATCGTGCGCAATTCCGAGATGAAGGCTTCTGCTACGGCAAGCGCACAGAACGGTAGGTATCTGTACTTTGGTGGCTTAGCAGGAAAAATCAATAGTTCTAGCAATAACTACAGTTTCCTTAATATTTCTACTGATGTAGATATTAACATTTCTAACATTACTGTCAATACAGCAGCTAATATAGCTGCTGGTGGCGTGGTAGGTCAATGGCAGACCAATGCAAAGACATGTGTTAAGAATGTCTATGCCCTTGGCAACATCACCGTGCCTTCTGGTCCTACTAACATAGGCTCGGTATTCGGTCAGAATGCCACAGGTCTTACTACAGATGCCACGTCAACCATTTTCTATGTGAATGCGGCAAGACAGAATGTGGGAACGAAGAAGGTCTTGGCTGACTATGCCATCACCTTCCTTGCCACCGCAAATGAGACGGCAAAGGCACGTGAGGATCTTTATCCTTGGGTATATAGTCAGACTCCAGGCTATGGCCTTTCAAACCTGAAGATGGAGGTTGTTGACAATAATGCTGGGCAGCCTCGCTTGGACGAGCACACACTCGAAATTAAGGGCTTGAATCTTGACGCATACACCTACGAGTGGTATCGCAATGATGTGAAGATAGGTGATGGGACAACCCTTAATATCACGCCTGTACTTCCATCCGATGAGGTTTCTCTCCGCATTGATGTATTGAAGAATGGCGTGAAGGAGGGAAGCCTGTCGGCAGCTGCACCTATGCTTAAGTTTGCAGGTTCGGGAACATCGGCTGCTGATCCGTATCTCATAGGTCACAAGGAAGAACTGCTTCTGCTGTCATATCTCAGTAATCAGTCTGCTTCCTACGAATACTATGGCAAGACAACGGCAGAGTATAACCAGGCATATTATCTGCTTGATGCGGATGTAGATCTGACTGGTGTGACGGATTTCACTCCTATCGGTTCTGTAAAGGATAATTATCAGGCAGAGAACTGCTTCCGTGGACACTTCGATGGTAAGGGCCTCTCCATTACTGGTATGAATATACTATGGAAAGCAGGTGATGTTAATGCGGAGGTAAATCGCGTATGGGGACTCTTCGGAGCTGTTCAGGGTGTTAGTGGTACACAGAAAGCTATCATACAGAATCTTGTCATCAAGAATGCCGTACTCACTCATGATACCGGCAATACATCTTTCTATTATAACGGCACATCAGGTACGGCAAACAACTGCTATGTTGGTGTGCTGGCTGGAGTCGTCGGTGCAAATGCCACAATACAGAACATAGAGGTGAGCAACTGTAGTATAACTGACGAAGGCTCAACACAATATGGTGTTGCAAAGCATATGTTGTCTGTTGGTGGTATAATCGGACGTTCGCAATACTCCTTCTCGTCAGATGCAGGCGATATGAATACGACTACTACCATTCGTCTTTTGGTATCCGACTGTGACATAACCATTAACTCTGCAAAATTCGAGAATGGAGCAACAAGTGCCGACCAGTACAAGGTTGATGTTGCAGGTATCATAGGTTCCATGATGTCTTCTGGAGCATCTGCTACTATGCCTTGGCCGGACTATACCTATTATACAGGTAAGGTGAAGGCTATAGGAAAGGCTATGGTAAGTCCTTTGTTCTCAGTTGGTGCTTTCAGAAATAACACCCGAAGCGACTATGACTACTATTGTAATCTGTATGTCGGCAAGATAAATGCTGCAGAGTCAGATCCTGTCAGCAACATATTCTACGACAATCGCTTTAAGATATACTATGACGGTGCATATAGGGATATAACCGACTCCTATCCTGCCATCAGCGACAACAATGCCCAGAGAAATCCATGTGATATGAGTGCAAGGACAATCCTTTCACACTCATACTATGATACCAAGTGGCATCACCAGAAAGACTTGCAGGACTATTACTATCAAGGTGTAAACTATGGAGCATACGTTGACCTGATGGATGCAAGTGCCATGTCGGCAGTTGCGTCAGCATTCAGTACCGGACGAAGCGAGGCAACCTTTAACGACGAGATAAAGGCGTTTGGCTTCACATTCGGAGCAGATGGCAAACTGCATCTCGGAGAGGTGTTCGACATTACGTTTACCGATGACAACTTGGGTGATGCTTCAAAATTTGTTCATACTCTGACTGTCACCAATAAGTTGGGCGATGAGGGCTTGACTTATAAATGGTATGTCAATGGTGAAGAGAAACCATATAGCAATAGCGAGGAAATACGCCTTGGTGTAACTCCACAGCTCGTGTATGTCAAGGTGTTCAGAGGTTCTGATCTGAAATATACAACCGAGGTAATAGAGCTTCCACGAGGATATGTATTCTCTGCCGACTATAATCCTAAGTATGATTTTTCAGGTTCGTTTACCGTCACTCCAGATGAAACCTTCACCGAAGGAGGCTACACCTATAGCTACGACTGGAAGGAATGGTCGGATGGTACAACCACAACCTTGCACTATACAGCCCAGCAATGCTTCGATGCAAACCGTTCATATATCGAGAGCGTGACGCAAGGCTCAAATCCAGTTCCTGAGGCAAACTGGTCTGCAGATATCTATGCCAACCCTTCAAGCTATACAGTAACATATAAGCACGTCATGACAGACGTTATCTCAGCAGAGGAGTATGCAGCCCTTTCTGCTGAGGATAAGGATGGCTATGTGGCGCTTGGTGATGGCACATACGGTAAGGATGGCGGTGAATACACACCATTATCTACAAGTGATACATATACATCCAGTTCTTCAGGAAAGATTCCACTATCAGGTGGCGAGACTGTTTCTGGTGCAACTCTCTCTGGTGCAAATGAAAACAAGACATATTATTGCACCGTGACGGCTACTGATGCGCAATGGAATACCTTCGTAGCAAATCACGGTACGGAAGATATATTTAAGGATCTCATTGCGAAATACGAGACATCGTTCACCACTGAGCTGACGGTAAAGTACATCAAGTCTATTATTGTCTATCTACATACAAAGGATACTGAGACGATAAACGGAGTGTCATATCCTTCAGGAAATGACGAAAACGACGGAAAGACTGATCAGACTCCTGTAAGGACATGGCAGAAGGCATATAGTCTGCTCAAGGAAAATGCACCATGGGACGAGAACTATATCGTGCTGATTGGAACAAGTAGCAGAGAAGCTACGTGTGACCAGACTGGTGGTAATAAAGGATTCTCTATTACTTCTAGTCTTCAGGGCAATGCGGTGTCTGAAACCTACGTACAATGGAAAGCGAAGGTTGATGCCTCTCACCTTGCGAAGAATACTACCATCACAGGTATGTGGGAAGGTGTGGACTATGGCGGTATAATAGAAGCCTATGAGGATGGAAAAAATGGAGTTAAGTATATCGGACTATTTGGTGATACCCGTTTCCAGAATATTACTTTCAATCATGATTCCAGAGCCAAACACTCAAGCTATATATTCTGTCAGTATAATAGCCTTGAGATGGGTGAGGGTGTCCAGATGACAGGATTCACAAGTAATGCCCCAGGATATGGAACTATCGACGGAGCAAAGACTTCTTCTTTCCAGATTTATGGCGGTTTGAACAATGACAAGCGCTTCCGCACCGACAAAGGCGTATTGGATATGGATGCTATGGATGCTTCAATGCCTCATGGTAAGGAAGGCTTCAGTATTACGCTGAAGTCAGGACATTATTCCTGCATCACTCCTGCCGGACGACAGTCAACCAGTAATCAGATTAATGGATTGATGGGTACTCCTAATATGCCTATCAAGTGTACTGTAACCATTGATATTGACAGGGCATACAATGATGCGCATAATCAATTCGGTGCTGATTACGATTGTGGTATCATTGCTGCTTCACATGAGGGACCGATGTATGCCGATTTGGATATCGTCATTAAGAGCGGATACGTGGCTCGTGTGGTAAACGGACACATGGGAAATCAGAAAAACTTCAATTTCGATTATAACGGTAAGAACTACAGATTCCCTGACAACACCTATTCTGGTAGGGCTAATATCCTTGTTGACCCGAGAGATGGTGACAATAGCAAGGTTATCATCACAGAGCTTTATGGTGGTAGTACAGGACGTGGTTTTACTGGTGGTATAACTATCAAGAATCCATTCTATGGATACAGCACGGTGACAATCAATGGAGGAACATTCACTATTCTTCCTGAAAACAACCCAAAGAAGAATATGATTTTCAGCGGAATCTTCGGTGCTGGTGCTGGTGGTTACAACGGCGTTGGAGATGATGCAAATCCTACTGTTGATGAGCATATCGCATATTGGAATTCTGACAGTACGGTTGTGCTCTATGGGCCTTACGCAGATGCAAAGGGAAAATTTGTTTCTGTAAAATGCTATAACCCAAATGATGTAACTAACCCATATACAATGGTTGATCCTGCGAAGACCAGCACGAATATTGTCATTAAAGGTGGTATTTTCGGTTCTCCTACTCAGCCTATTGATGGCATATATGCCGGCGGTAGTGGATTTATGAGTCCGAGTCTGTTCTATGATAGGGGTGTTGTTCCAAGTAAGTATGGAGGTAACATCTATGGCAAGGCAGGTGAAACGGTTTCTACCTTGACTATTACTGGTGGTACATTCTATTGTGACCACGGAATCTTTGCCGGTGGAAGAGGTACTGATAAGTTCTATGCAGAAGACCCTTATGCCGGAAATCCTGCTGACTATACAGAGCTTGGAAAGACATACGGAAACGTAGTTTTGAACATAAACGGTGGCACTATGTACTGTAACGTATATGGTGGCGGTGCCGGGGTGGCTGAGGCTCTGCTGAAAAATACTACTGAATACGGAACACTAACCAATATGGCAAGGTTGACTGGTAACACATTCGTCAATATCGGTGGTACTGCCAAGATTCTGTCTAATAATGGCGTTGGTGGTAATGTGTATGGTGGTGGTATGCTTGCTGCTGTCGATGGCAATACTACTGTCAATATTTCAGGCAATGCAGAGATTGAGGGTAATGTGTTTGGTGCGGCTCAGGGTATCACGAATGATGTTAGCATAACTACCATTCCTCATACCTTAACCCCATATCTCCTCCATACTCCTGAAAATGCAACGCTTTTCGGTTTGGTCAATGGTAACACCGTAGTCAAGACATCGGGAAATCCATCGGTTAATGGTGACATATATGGTGGTGCGGAGTCTGCCATAACCAATGGTAGTACATCTATTACGCTGAATGGCTGTACTTTGAATGGAAACATCTATGGCGGTGGTCTTGGAGCACTTACTGGAGGAACTTCGGCTACTACTGCTACCGATGCACAGGTAACAGCATCTGCCGACATAAAGGGCACCACTTACATAAAGGTAGATAAGGTTGACTATGCTTCCTCAAGCAACGACTACTATCTGTACGGTGGTGGCAATATGGCAAGTAAGGTAGAGGGTAAGACGGAAATAATAGTTAACGACTGTACTACCAAGGGACAAATGTCAGTATATGGTGGTGGCTATGGAACTATGGCACCTGTCAGCGATACCTATACCACGATAAACGACTTTACAACGAAGGAAGGAGACTATGGTCTGGCTACTATCTTCGGAGGTGGTAATGCCGGTCCTGTGTCAGGAGGTGCCACAGTTACCCTGAATGGCGGTCAGGTGTTCGGTGACGTATTCGGTGGTGGAAATGTAGCTCCTGTAGGTACTGTTTATCCAGTTGATGGTACTGCAGAGGAAAAAGAGGATTATATCCGTCACTATCCTGCATTGTATGGTACAGAGATTTCAATGCAAGGTGTAGGTCCTGTGGTGTATGGAAACATCTACGGAGGCGGAAACAAGGCTGATATATATGGTAACGCAGTCATAAACATATCTAAGGGCGCATTTGCCGGAGAAATCTTTGGCGGTGGCAATGGTGATATTACCACAAATCCTATCTCGTTTGCCAATGTCATAGGTTCTACAAGCGTATATATCGACGGTGCAACCGTAGTATGGAACAGGAAGTGGAACAGAACTCTCAAGCGTTTCTATGACTGGAACGGTGAGTGGGGTGGAGAGAACTGGGACGAGTTCCTTGCAGGTGAAGAAAGTGCACCGATATTCATAAATAACCATAACATCTATGGCGGTGGAAACCGTGCTTGTAGGGTAATGCCTATTGCCGATACGGAAACAGGCGGTCTTGCATCTGTAGAGGTGACAAAGGGATTCTGCGGGTATGAATTGCTTTCAACAGAAGCGTGGAAGAATGCGTATAATGATAGTAAGAATCCTCACTTCTATGTATTCGGAGGTGGATATGGCGCATATACATCAGTAGCGGGAACAAAGGTTTATGTAGCTGTGAGTGAACAGCAAAGTGAAGGTGCTACCACAGATATGCAGCTTGCAAAAGCTACAAATCCCACACTAGAGCCAGAGGATAGTTCTGATAGGAAGAAGGCAAAGCGTAATGGCGGTACAGACAATGCTTCTATTGGAGTTTATGATGATAGCTATGGTGTAGCAGGTAACACTGTTCTTGGTGTACTTGGTGGAGGCTATGCCGGTCTGGTTATTGGCGATACCGACGTAAAGGTTGGTGGCAATACCTATATGCATCGTGTATATGGCGGTGGATATGGACAACTGGATGCTTACACAATGTTACAGCAAGGAACGGAAATATATGATGGCAAGACTCGTGACAACCTTGGTGAGGTGGGCGGTAATGCCACTGTCCTTACTGATGGCGGCTATATCTATGGTGATGTCTTTGGAGGCGGTGCCGGTGTGGAGTCTGCCATAGTCAATGGTACTCTTACGGACTTTAAGGACATGGCGCGTGTTCACGGTATGACTTCTGTCACTATCTCTGGAAAGACTCAGGTCTTTGGCTCTGTGTATGGCGGTGGTGACGTGGCAAACGTAGGAGAGGAGAATACCTCTGCTACGGCAGAACCTGAGAGTAGGACAATCTTTGATGTGGAAGATATGTTCCTTCCTCCAAGGAGATATGAACATGCCAATGCTCAGTCGTTCGTCAATGTCATCGGTGGTGACATCTTTGGAGAAGTATTTGCTGGAGGTAATGGTCGTAGGAAGTCTGAGGCTTCTGACTATACAACGCTTGGCCGTGTAGAGGGTAACACCCTTGTGCATGTAGGTGATAGCACGTTGGCTGATGGCAGCACTATTGTTCCAACTATCTGGAACCGCATCTTTGGTGGCTGTTCATACGGTACTGTTAATGGTAGTACCTTCGTACATATCGAGGGCGGAAAACTCGGTCATAATATCTTTGGCGGTGGTCTTGGTGATGCTGCAGATGATGCTCCGGAGGCACAGACTAATGGTACTTATGCTGACATCAAGGGTAACACTACTGTTAAGATTGATGGTGGTAAATGGTTGTGGAATCAGTTAGCCGACAACCAAGGTAATATCGTGGTGTGGAAGGATGCAACACAGGTTGTTGCAAACAATCTTTCTGAGCTAAGAACCATGAGTGCTGCAAAGTTTATTGGTTTATTAAAGAAATATGCAGATTCACGTTTCTTCAATATCGATGCAAGTGGTAACTGTAGCTTCGTCATAGCTCACAATATCTTTGGCGGTGGAAGAGATGCTTGTAATGTTGCAGGCAAGGCTAAGGTAACTATCAATCACTCTCCTATTGCAAGGCTGACCGACGATGAGGGCAATAGTATCAATCTGCTTGATGAGACTACTGTTGGCGGATTGTGCTGGTATGCTTCAATAAGTAACATTAATAATCCTCAGTTCTCTGTGTTTGGCGGTGGTTGGGGTATTAATACCCGGGTAGGCGAGACTGACGTATATGTAGGACCTGGTGCACGATTCGATTATACTGGTGCCAAGCTTGTGCTTAAACCGTATGATGATGACGTGGAGGGTACCAGTTTGAAATATGATGGGACAAATGAGGCGAATAATGATAAGTTCTACTTCACTATTGCTCCTGGCGATTTAGGAAAGGAACCTTATGCCTATATAAACGATGACATCTCGGAGTATGTCATATTTGAGAATGCACTCCTTGATGATTTCAATGCGGTTGGTCCAGAGGAAAGAATTAGGTTGTATGGTAGTTTCGATGGTGGCAATTCTGATACGCATACCTTCCTGCGTTATCGTGCAAAACGACTGGCTATGTCGCTCGGAGTTCCAACCTGTACGTTCATGGATATTCATGGTGGTGGTTTCAGCGGATATGTTACAGGCAATACAAAGGTCGTGACTGACTGTGAGCTTGCTTGCCGTAACGTGTTTGGCGGTGGTCTTGGTTCTCTGCCAACCAATCCTACTGGTAATGAGACCTATGGTGAGGTCGGAGGTAACACAAGTGTTATTCTGCACTCAGGCTTCGTCTCTCTCAATGTATTTGGCGGAGGTGCGGGTGTTGAGTCATACAAGGATGGAGATACCTTTATTGATTTCCCTGACATTGCCCGCGTAAAGGGAAAGACTCATGTGGAGGTATGGGGTGAAGCTATGCCTATGACATCTGATATTCCTAATCCTGATGGTGAGGGTTATCAAACGTATGACAAGGAGCGCGTACTTGTGTTCGGAAATGTATATGGTGGCGGTGACGTAGCTAATGTCGGTACCGTTAAAACGGAAGCTTGCGAAGAGATAACACTGGATAATCAGGACAGTAAGGAATTCACCACATCTGTATATATTTATGGTGGAGGTGTATTCTCTTCTGTATTTGCAGGTGGTAACGGTCGTACCAAGAATATGTGTAATGACTATACAAAACTTGGTGCTGTCTATGGTAACACTCGCTTCTGTGTGGAGAATACGGTGCGTAAGTATCCGTATGTGAATGATGATGAATTGGATAAGCCTGTTATCCCTTATATTTGGAATCGTATCTATGGCGGTTGCCAAAACGGTACGGTGTATGGCAATACCTTCATGGATTTCAATGGCGGATATATTGTCTATAACATGTTCGGCGGTGGCTGGGGTGATGTTGATTCCCTCACGGTGAATGGTGTCAAGATTGTCAACCCTGATGGCATCACTTCTGCAGATGTGACGGGCAATACCAATATCATCGTGAGAAATGCCGAGGCGAAGGTTAACTCTCTATGGGATTCCAAGAATCGTATATGGACCGAGGCTCATGTGGTAAGCAAGAATGGTGAGCAGAGAATATACTCTCCGCAGTATGATCCGGATTTGAAGAAGTTCAACGTGAACCATAATATTTACGGTGGTGGAAATGTCGCATGTAAGGTTGGTGGCAATACCTATGTCACTATGACCAAGGGATTGATACCAAAGAGTCTGCAGGCAGTTTCCGGAGTCAGCACCGATGATATTGGAGGTTTCTTCAATACCAACGAGTGGATGGAAATATATCATAAAGTAGGTTCACCGCACTTCTGTGTATTCGGTGGCGGCTATGGTGAGAATACTTTGATAGAAAATAACACCAACGTCAATGTAAGTCTTGAAAAAGAGGAAATGCTTATAAAGGATGCTGATGAATTGCACGACACTTCACTGCTTCATGCACATTTCCTGTCACGTCAGGGTGTGATGGACGTTGTTGGCGGTGGATATTCTGGTCCTGTCAGAGGCGTTACTAATGTAACTATCGGTGGTGAGACATTCCTTCGTCGTGTGTTTGGCGGTGGTTTCTATGCTCCTGTGGGTGCAGCTGATGTCACGATCAATAGTGTTGACTGTAAAGATCTCTTTGGCGGTGGTTTGATGGGTGATGTGGGCTTTACTAATGAAAGTATGTATAATGCCTACCTTACTAAAAATCCTGACAAGAGAGGCATCGTAACGCTCAACATCGGTCCTAATGGCAATACAGGCGAGTCTCTCTATGTGCATGATAATGTGTACGGCGGTAATGATGTATCGGGTGATATCCTCAATAAGACCATCCTCAACATATCCGCAGGTCACGTTTTTGGTAACGTATATGGTGCTGGTAATGGTGACTACCTGTATGCTGTAGGTAGAAACGGGGAGAAGAAAGTAACTGTGAACGAGTATTACAAGATGGGTAGAAATACCTACGACCTTGTATATACCGTTCCTCTGCGAAGCTTCATGACCAGTATCGCAGCCTCTTCTCCAGCTCAGCGCATGGTGAACTGCAGTTCATATCGTCCTAAAGTGCAGAATGTGGAGATTAATCTTAGCGGACCGTCTGCTGACAACCGCCTTGAACTTGGTGGCGTGTATGGTGGCGGTAACTCTGCTACGGTCAACAACCTCAATGGCAATAAGCCTGTCGTTACCTTCCATTTCGGCAGTAACCTTAACATCAAGAATGTATTCATGGGATGTGATGGCGATGCTATGTTTGATGGAAGTGAGAAATACCGTAAGGCATACGAGGATTTGAACTCTCTCCACCTTGAGGATGCTATCGACTGGAGCCATGTCCCTGGTAACCATGCCATCACAATGCAGTATCTGCCTGTATCTCACGAGAACAGGCCAAAGGTTTATCAGCATCTTCTCGACCTCTACTTCCAGTCAGTAGAGATGGATGTGCAGCCTATCGTCTATTGGGCAGATGACATGCAGAACGTAACCATCGGTTCTTTCTATTGTGGAGGTAACCGAGGTAACATGAATGTGGAGCCAGATGAGAATGGTAATATGGTAACATATACATTCCCGTCAAGCCTCGTCATTACCGATAAGATAGTTGGTGGCTGTAATATGGCGAACTACAGAATGCCTTACTCTGGAATTCTGCACAAGGGCGGATATCTGCTCGGAGCGCGTGGCAAGGATGCTATCAAGCTTAATGTTGAGTGTCAGTTCCTGCCTTATGTCGGTGAGAACGGAGTCATGGAAGGTGCCAATGTGTATGGCGGATGCTATACTTCAGGCACAATCGTGGGTGACGTGCATATCGACATGAAGTCTGACATGCTTGCCAATATCACCCCTGCAGAGCTTGCCGAGACAAAGGAGAAGAACCTTGCCGTGTGCAGCATCTATGGTGCGGGATATGGTAGCTTGGCATACGTGCGCGGAAACACTCACGTTGACTTCGGAAAGGATGTGGCTAAGAACCGTTTTGCTACGGCAACACGCTACGATACTGAGGCTCATGGTGCTACTACCAACTATATCTATGGTGGTGGTCAGCAGGGTAACGTGGTAGGTAATTCCTATGTCCGCATATATAACGGTCATGTGGCATCTTCCGTATGTGGAGGCTCTTACTCAGGCATAATGTGGGGTAGCACACATGTACTCGTTGGATATCCTAAGTATTACACCGTGCAGAAGAGCGGAACCTATCACTTGCAGCGTACCGACAAATGGAATGCTGAGGTGAAGAACGAGGACGGCTCTGAGATGGTGAAGAAGACAATCAACCTGCTTGAGGGTGATATCATATCTGAGGAAGTATTTGATGCCATACACTCATACGATGCCGGACATACTCAGGCAACGACGGGTGAGAACGGTAACTTCTCTGATATCATAACCACATCCGGCGGCGTGAACTGGAACAGCATCGACATTAAAATCGATGAGGCTGTATATGGCGGAGGTTATGCCCTCGCTTCCGGTTCTTCAGTCGCAGCAGGTACCTATACCGTGAAGAAGTTCGACGGTGTGGAGAGCCTTGGCGAGGAAGATAGTGGAGAATGGAAGGATGAGAGCGTAGGCACAATAGGATTCGGAGGTAATACCACCGTATTGGTATGGGATGCTCCTACATCTGAAACAAGCTTCACTACCGACCACATATCCGTTTCTTCTCAGACTATGAACGAGAGAACGGACATCGCTCCTACCGATGATATCTTCGGATATTACTACCAGACCGCAGACGGTCACTACAAGTATATATACACCGAAGGATATAATGTTACTTCTACCTCCAACCTGCCTGATGCTGTGACGAGGGACGGTAAGATTATAATATATGAATACAATGGTGATGGTGGTATGTACGGTGACGGACACCTTTCATTCGCTGAGGGCTTCCGTAGCGGAGAGCTTTATGGTTACGGCTTTGCTGGCAAGTCACCTGACAATGCACGTATTGTGAACTCCTTCCAGCGTATGGATATGCTCCGCCTCACGGATTGTGCTGTGACGCTGCTTGGTGCTCGTGACTATAACATTAGTGAGATTTCCGCAACACCTTATTCAATAGCACGTGTGGGTGAGATCCAGATGGTGTCTCTGAACGTGAGGGGAACTGATGGTAATATTGTTACCAGCACGTCAGGAAACATCCTCGCCGCTACTACCGCGAAGCGTTCACGCAACTATCTCGGACTCTCAAACAACATCCACTATTGCGGTGCTATCTATTCTAACGTGGCATTTGCCGATGACTATCGCAAGGCAGATGGTTCAAAGGATGACGGTACACTTTCATATATAGAAAAGAAGCAATACTATATTGACACCTACAAGGGTGTATCTGATGATGAGTTCATCAAGCGTAATGACGGTACTGCTGCCAATATGATTGGTATCGCCTCTGGATATGCCTTGAAGGTGCAGAACATAAAGACTGTGGCAAGTGCGGAGGAGATCGTCTATGGTCCTGTAGTCGGAGTTGTAGAGATTGCGCTCGTCAATGTGCGTGATGATGAGGGTGGTGGTTATGTGTATGCCAAGAATATACATAGCCGTAAGGCTGCTGGTGCCAAGCAGTATGCGCCTCGCAAGAAGACTATATCTACTGATGCACCAGAGGTGGAAGGTGCTGAGGACTTCCTTCAGACTTCTGGTAACTTCGTATTCCCTCATGATGCTTCCAGGGGCAGATACATCGTTGACGACTGTTTCAGCCACGGATATGACGCCCAGGAGAGTCTTGCTGTAAAGGACGATATCCACTACTGGTATGTCACAGGTACTCATTACTACTATAACACCACTATCACTGGTTATACGTATAACAGTTCAAGTGAGCCTTACCTGAAATTCAACTCAGATAACCATGATGCCCTTATGAACCTTGTGGGTACTCCTCTGGGATCTGCTGTGAAGCTCAAGAATGTTACATGGAGAAGTGCTCATACCGAGAACTATGAGGGTGATATCGAGATGCGCAATATTGATCCGAACTCTGACGCATATCAGAAATATCAGCTTGTTATAGGCGCAACATCGGCCACTACCTATGACGGCCTGTATGACTATAGCGGCGTTACACCTGAAACGGATAAGGGCGCATACTACGTGAACGTGCCGTTTACTTCTTCTACAGGAAGTGAGGTCGGTACATTCGTGGGTACTACTGAGATTGATGGAGCCAACATTGTACTTCAGCTCATAGACAAGGCAAACAACTCTGGCGCTCAATACTATCAGGAGCACATGTCAGAGCCTTGTAAGGTAACTATCGACCTTGAGACTGTCGTTTCAGGAGTGAAATACACATACACCATCTATCTCACAATAAACTATGTTCAGGGACCTGACGTTACAGGTACCGTGAAGGTAGTGAACTGTGCTTTGCCAGGAGAGATGATCGAGGTTAACAAGGGTAGCATACAGATTGGAGCAGACCATAGTATGCCACAATGTGCTACCGTATATCGCATCGGTCCTCGTGTAAAGGATGAGAATGGTGAATGGAGATTCAAGAAGGATAGTAACGACAAGGAGATATTCTACACTTACGAGGTGGGTTATCCTTACCTGAAAGAGAAGGGTGACGACAATGCCACTTCGGAGATGCTTGCCGACGTTATCTATGATGAGAGTAACACCACGAATCCTTGTATCCGTATTCCTGCATACTACTTCATGGATGGCTATGGAGTGCAGTATTGCTTCAAGGTCCTCGGTCTTAATGAGCTCTTCTTAGTTCCGATGGATGATGACAGCAAACTTGAAATCCACAACTATCATCGTATGGAACCTCGCCGTTCAGGAGGTGGTATATACGAGGGTGAAGATGCACTTGACCTGCATATTGACCTCGCTGCTCAGCGTGCTGCCAACTCTGAGATTCCTGAGCCTCGCATCTACATTGAGGATGAAACCGACCTTCTGAGGTTCGCTACATTCATTAATGAGAAGAAGGATGAATTTTCTGAGGTTGGCACAAAGAATGACTTTGGTGCGAATATGCAGTTCGTTATGCAGGATAACGTAACGGTAGGTTCTGACTATGTGGCTCCTGATAACTTCAAGGGCACATTCCATGGTGACGGACATGCCATTACGGGAATTGCAAACAACGCAAGTCTGCTCAAGGCTATTGATGCAAGTGCTAATATCCATAACCTCGGTCTTGTAAGTGGAAGGATTGTTTCTGCAAGTTCTTCTGCAAATAACCCGAGTCTGCATTGCTGCTATGAATATGGCTATAATACCGTATATCGTATTGACGGTACAGCATTCACCGGATATGCGAAGGAAGACTGGCGATATGGCAAGGTGGCATACGACCTCAACCAATATTATCTGCATAAGCGTTATGTGGATGGTACGGGAAGTCTTGAGAATACTCAGGACTATGTGGAGAAATACTACGAGAACGGAGACTACCTCTATTCTGGCTATTCATTCGATAACCACTATGAAGGCTCTGAGTTTATCCGTAACTCATTTATCCCGAACTATGGGTATGCTGCAACTACACACGACACATCTCACCCTATTGATGAGAGCCGTGCTGTGGTGGATGAGGAAGGAAACGTGACTTACAGACCTCTCATGAATGAGAATCTCATAGAGGGCGGTAAACCAAAGAATGACTATTTCTTCTTCGGACAAATCCTAAATGCAGATACTAAGAATTGTGTGGAGGGTATTGCCAACCTTACTGTTCCGGCTGCTATCACAAAGGATGAGGAAAGTAATGCCTTCAGGCTCTATGAGGATATGAAGAACCGAGTATATCGTGCAGGTGGATATTATGGTAGCAAGAATAATAACGGCTTCTACTATAATTCTGATGCCTATGTTCATGATAACGGTATTACTGCCATCGATTTCTATGGCTATAACGGCTTGAATTATACCGATGCTACGAATATTGGTGGTAATATATCAAGAGCTGCAGGCACAGGCATGGACTTCTATTATCCTGTTTCTGACTATGGCATGAATGATATAAGCCTCGACAACGGCGTAACCCGAAATCTCTTGCTCTATGCTCGTTCTGCAAGTGACCTTAATGGCGTTCTCGCTACGTTCAAATATTCTGATACTTATGGCGAGACTCCGGCTACGCCTGAGTCAAACATCAGGGCTCATGTCATTAATCAGGCGGTAACTCCTACAACCGAGTTCCTGCATCTTGTTGAGCGTACTGTTGATAACAAGAACAGCGAGGGTGGTGATTGCTTCAATAATGACTTCAACTGTCCTATCGCGTTTGTTGTTTCAAATCGTGCTTGGTACACCCGCGTACCTCGTTACTATGCAGCAAACAAGAACGATGCTTGGGAAGGCATATCATTACCATTCTCTGTGAATAGGGTAGAGGCAAGCTTCAATGGCGAGATTTCTCATTTCTATGGTGAGACTGATGCCAATGCGGCTAATGCTACTGAGGCTAATACCACAAATGTTGGTCATGAATACTGGCTGCGTGGTCTTACCGCTTCTACACCTGCTGCGGATTCACAGCCTATAAAGGCTACGTTCACCCGCCCAGGAGCAGAATTGTTCACAGGTGGAACTCTCACAGGCGACTATCGTTACTTCAACTCTCATTTTGCCGATATCTATGGTGACATCTATGAGGATAATAACTTCAGTATCTATAGGGCAGCTCGTGACTTCAGCGGTTACTACTTCCAGCAGGCTTATGTTCCTTACATCGTAAGCTTCCCTGGTGCTACCTTCAAGGAGTTTGACCTTTCAGGTGATTTCAACCAGTCTCTCAGTCTTGGTGAACATGGTGTTTGGGATGCTGATACCGATGCTCATGGATTCTCTTTCCGAGAGGTTGCTACTAAGCCTCAGAATGTCACATTCTCTTGGTATGGTAATAATCCAAAGGTTAGTAATCTCAATATCGAGAATGCAAATCTTATTGGCGTAACTGACGATAGCGCAGTTTCTACTACGGCAGGAGTCGTAACTCATCGTGGAGCCTTTTCTGCCCAGAATGATAATGATACCTATGGCATAGACGATAGCGGAACATCCTTTAGCGGTTACGAAAGGGATATACTTCCATTCCGTACCTATATGACCATCACAGGTTCGTCTTCTCCGGGCAAGGCATTTGCTAAGCCTGAGAGCATCCTTATCTATGAGGATACTGGTATTGAAGAACTCCCACAGAATGATGAGGAGGAGAATGACGGTTTGCGTATCTATGCAAAGAATCGCAAGATTTACGTGGAGAGTCCGGCTGCCCTTTCTCTGAGTCTCTATACTGCCACAGGTCAGCTTGTTCGTATTTTCAATGTCGTTCCTGGCACTAATACCTACTCTGGCTTTGCTAACGGCATCTATATCGTTGGTAAGAAGAAGCTCAGCATCAAGTAGAGCCTTTTCTCTCTGATCTAAAATTATATTTAAACGCAAAGGCGCGAAGACGCAAAGTTTTTATCTCTGTGTCTTCGCGCCTTTGCGTTTGATAATTTAACAGTAAAAATAATAAGGGAAACACATTTTTCTGATAGCTGGCGCAGTAATTTTTTCGCGATTTATTTCAGATAAATCCGCTTCCTTTTTTTCATCGAACTCTCGTCATTTACCATTTAGTGATGTCGGGAATTCAATCGTTTTTTGCGAGAGTTTAATGTCCTCAGAAAAAACTTTTTCGCGTTAACCCTACACCCCTACATCGCCACCCTATGTATTCTTCTATACATCAATAACTTGCAGCGTTTTCAAATATTCTCCAACCCTACACTAACCCTACACCAACCCTACACTAATCATGCCTGTCAAGGCATGAAATTAATAATGAAAAATGAATAATGTGAATAGTATCATAAACGTTTGTGTCAAACTAAATTATATATTATTAATTATCCATTAACCTGAAATCCTGAAAATTTCAGGTTTTAGTGTAGGGTTGGTGTAGGGTTAGTGTAGGGTTAGTGTAGGGTTAGGCGATATTTGAAATCCTTGTAACTAACTAAACTTGTGTGTGTTACATGGGGTGGCGATGTAGGGGTGTAGGGTTAACGCGAAAAAGTTTTTTCTGAACTCGTATTTCCCACTTTTTATTTTTCACTTTTCATTTACCTTGCCTCCATTGTAGGTCCGTTCCAGGTCCGTTTCACCTCCGTTCCAAGTCCGTTTCAGAACGGAGGAAGGAGCAAAGGTAAATGGGACTTGCATCGAATTTGGTACGGACTTACATGGGAAGAAGATATGAGGTACTTCTTTGGCAGAGCGAAAAAGTAGTTGGGATTCTACCTTCTAAACTATATATCAAAAAACTATGGAAAATGCGCTCTCTATACATAGTATAGCCGCCTGATTTGTTAAAATTCGCGTTCGTGATGAAAAAAGCTTGCAAAAATTGCGTAAAAAAGAAAAAAAATATTATCTTTGCAATTTAATAGATAGTATCTAATTTACTGTGTTCGTACACTATAGTTTCCAGAAGTGGTAGTTCCACGACTAAAACCACGTATTTCCTGAAGAACCATCTAAAACCACATAGATATGACCTACATCATAAAAAACATATATACTTGTAATTCTAGTCAGAGTATCTTCACAAGATTTCTCGGAACAGTTATCCTTGCTTTCATCCTCTTGATAGGAGGAAGCGGAAGCGCATGGGCGTTTGAGAACTTCTCCATTAGCTTCATCAAACCATGGGCTGCAGAGAATATCAATACAGGTGGTGCAGCAAGCAGTTATTATGTTACGGCCTCAACAGATGAAGGCATACCAACTTTGTCATCATCAGAGCCAGAAAGCTATATAGCTTATTTTGAGGGTTATTATCATAACAACACCTATGGTCTTTATTATAATGCCAAGATAAAAGTTCCAGTAAAGGCAGGTAAGTATGAAATAGGTCTTGGCATGAGCGACTATGGAGGTGATATTGCTATTTCTGACGGAACAAATGTGTTGAAAACGATAAATAGCGTAGGTGGTAAATATGCAGTTGATGCGGCGAATGTCGCCACGGATGTAGTTATAGTTCCATCTGACTGTGTCCTTGAGATATATGCATCGTCAAATGCCACAAGTGTGTATTTCCCATATATCTCTGTAGTTGAAATTGAAGATCCTACTCCTGTAACCCCTTCATACCCTATTACTGCTATCTGGGACTTCACGAATTCTACTTCCGATTGCTCCGTAGCAGGTAATAATCAGACAAGCTATCCGTCAGATCAGGCAGGTATAAATCTTACCATGTCTTATAGTGGTAGTGGTGAGTTCAAACCACGTCCGTCAAATGGCGATGTTCAGGTCAACGCAACTACGGAAATAAGGATTCCTGTTGTTTCTGAAAATGATGTGATTACCATAACCAATTTCCAAGGAGATGGCGGTCAGTATAATGCAACTTACACTCTTGGCGGTGAAGCTGGTATAAACGTTCAGACAAAGACATATTCCCCAACAGCAGCCGAGGTTAGTGCAGGTGAGGTTGTGCTTACTGTTACCGGAAGTGGCTATATGAAGAAGATTCAGGTGGTTCAAGAAGAACCAGCTCCTGTAATCCCGGAAAAGGTGTCTTCATTTGAACTTGACTTCACAGGCACAGGTAATGCTTATGATATTGTCAAAGACAAGAGCACAACTGGAAGTGCAAGCGTTTTTGGTATCTCTATTGATGAAAATGGCAATCCTGTAGAGACTTCTACAAATCCGCATATTTCATTTAATACTTATTACAAGGATTCGACTTATGGTCTGTGGTTTGCTAACACAGGACAGTCAATGTCCTTTGATGTTTATGGACCGGTTAAAATAACCTTGGGTATGACAGACTATAATAGTGATATTGTTATTACTGATTCTGAAAATACGGAACTCACAACAATTTCACTAAATAACAATAATGCGAAATTCACAAGCAGTACAGGTGAGCCTGTTGTTTCATATAACTATACAGGTGGAGCTACACGCCTGACTCTGAAATGCAAGCAGAACCAGATCTATATTCCTTATATCAAGGTAGAGGAAATCGATGCTCCTATTGGGGATGAGGGAATCCCTGTTCCGTCAGGTCTTTATGATGCCGTCGTGTCAAATGTTGATGAACTCAAGGCGGCTCTTGCTACGGGGGGCACTTCATCTGACAGAAGAACTATCTTTGTCAAGAACGGAACCTATGAACTTGGTACCGACATAAATACCCAGGTTAGGGATTATACGACAATCGTAGGTCAGAGCCGTGATGGCGTTATTATTCAGAATCATCCTGCAACAGAAGGCATCTGGTCTTCTGCTACATTAAGGACCGGTTCAAATGTCATAATGCAGAACCTCACCCTTCACAGTATCGTGGAATATAATTCCACTACAGATGCTGAGCGCGGTACTGCCCTTTATGATGAAGGCTCGAATAATGTATATAAGAACATCCGTCTGCTTGGCCGTCAGGATACCTATTATTCTGATAATAATGCCAGTTCCTATTTTGAGGGATGTGAGATACATGGTACCGTGGACTTCATCTGCGGTAGCGGTAACGTATGGTTCGAGAAGTGTGCCCTGCTGATAGAGTCTTCTACTGTGGCTTATATCACAGCAGCGAGAAGATACAATACTCCGGGTACATATAACGGATATATTTTCAACGAGTGTACCATAGATAATGCAGAGGGTGCTGATATGGCAGGAAAGTATTATCTCGGTAGGGCTTGGGATGACAAAGCCAAGGTTTCATACTACAAGACAACGAAGAATATAGCTCCGCGTGGAGAGAAATGGACAGCCATGACGGGTGGCGGTCATGTGGTGAGCGTGGATGTGGATAACAGTCCGGCGAATATAGTTGCTTCTCCTGTTTCCTACTTGCCGGCTCCTGCCGGTATCTCCGTTCAGAACGAAATCATTACTTGGACGTCTGTGGATGGAGCAAGCGCATACGCCGTGTTCGATGGTAACAATATCATAGCCATAGTGGGTTCTGATGTCCTTTCTTACGACACAAGCTCTCCGTTTACTGCCAAGTCGGTAGCAGGCTATAATAGCTTTGGAACAGAGGACAGATATTCTGTAGCAGCTATTGGAACTGACGGTCTCATCGGAAACTTGGTGACCGACAAGGAAATAGCATCTCTCGGTTCAGAGTTCTACTATGATTTCCGCGATCAGGACTTCGACTTCGACGATCATGAGCTGATCGACAGGATAGGGGATAATAGTGAGTATCACGACAATCAGCATGGCTGGAAGTTCAATGCTGATAGCGGCTTTAGCGTTGAGGTGGCTGGTAATGCCACGATTTACGTAAGCCGATGCACGTTTGGAAGTGGTTCGCCGAGGTTCACCATCACTTCGGATAATGGCGGTACTATCTCTCCAAACACATTCGACGCCAGGTCTGATTATGCTGGTGGAATGGCGGTTATCAACTATGTAGGTCCTGCTACAACGCTCCGTTTTGTTACTGACGGCGAAAGCTATGTGCATACTGTGAGGGTAGTCAACGAAGGTGCCGTGGCTGTTGCATTTGCTGAGACGAAGGACAAGGCAACGATAAAGAACAACGTGGTGGGAGCTACTGTATATTACACCCTTGACGGCTCTACACCTACTACTACCAACTATAAGGAGAGATTCACAGGAGCCTATTCCGTAGTGCCTGTAAAGGACTGCTGGGTAAAGGCTATAAGCGTGAAGGACGGTGTGGTTATTGATATGGAAGAGAAATTCTGCCGTAGCACCTTTGCCGGCTTCTCATGGGATTTCTCAAATGGCAATACCTTGCTTGGAAACTACGGACAGAATAATAAGTTCGAGACAGGTGTTATCATCGACGATAGAGGTGATACGCATCTTGTACCTGTAGGCGACATGTCTTCTTCCATCGATATCGGTACAGCATATCATGATGCAAGTCACGGCTACGTTGGAATACACGCACGAGTTCCGGTAGAGGGACCTGTAACCATTACTATCGGAAACTGCCAATACGGTAATGGCAAGGTGACAATATCTGCTGAGAATGGACATAAATGGGACTTGTATCCAAGTGAGGCAGGCAATTGCTATCATGAGAACAAGGAGTCTAACTTTGTAAGATTTGAATATACGGGAGATGCCACGATACTGACTATCGCATCTGAGAATGATAAGACGGTCTATCTGCCTTATATCTCAGTTCGTGATGCAAGTGCATCGAAGGTGAAGTTCGTGAATAGATACCCTAAGACCCTTCTCGGTACTGCTCCTAACGAGGTGGAGGTGAACGAGGCGCATCAGGCATTCATTCCATATAATACCACCCTGTATCGTGAGGGATGGGCTGTTACCGGATGGGAGGATTCAGAGACTGGTACGAAGTATGACCTCGGAAGAAACTACACGTTCTATCAGAACACCACTCTCTATCCTGTGCTTACGAAGAGCACAAAGGCGATAACCGATACCGACCATGAACTGACCGTAACATGGCCGTTTGACAAGCTTGACGGTGCTCCTACAATTAAGTTGCATGACTATACCAGCGATCCTTTTACCATGACATACGTTAAGGGGGTTAATGTTGAGGGAGCAATGGTTGACGTGCCTCTCGTTATTGATGCTACATCGAGCAAGGCCGTGAATACCGATGAGCGTATAAACGAGCTTTCCGGGAATGGAGCACAGTTTAATGACAATACCGTACTCACGATTCCTGCAGTCTATGGCATGACCATTACGCTCAACGCTTCAGACAAGAATGATGGTTTGTATCACACCTCTACAAGCTTCACGGGTGACAACCATGCCGTAGTGAAGCTGCGCGAGGAGGATGCGACCGTGCTTAGTAATCAGGGAACGGTGACGAACAATGGCAAGACCATCACCTTTACCTATGAGGGCGAATCTCCAACTCTTGATATCATTGTGGAGAAGGCTGGCTCGGGTGCTCCTTGGGGATTCTTCACCGACCTTAGCGTGACATATCCTGTACTGCCTAACGTGGTGACAACAAATGTGATAACTAATGCCGATGCCGAGACCTATCCTAATGAGAATCCAGAGAATGCAGGTGAGGTAACCGTTACCCTCACCTCTGAGGGAGCATCTCATGTCAATACTGGTACGAGATTCAGAGAGGGTGATGTCGTGACTCTGGAAGCAACACCAGGCTATGGCTATACCTTTGCAGGATTCAGGAAGAGAGTGGATGGCGGAGACCCTGTGGCTATCTCGGGTAATGAGTTTACCGTTCCTGAAGAGGGCGGTATCACCACTATCGAGGTGCTCTTTACACGTAAGGACCTTATCAAGGTTACTGCCACCTCGGATGATGTAACAAAGGGTGATGTGGGCATCTCTCCTAAGTATAGTAACTTATATAATGAGCTGGAAAATGGAGTTGTAGCATATTTCGAGGCTGGTACAGAGGTTTCCGTGAGTGCTGAGGCTGAAAGGGAATATGTTATCGACAAATGGGTTGATGGTGAGACAGAGACTACAGGAAAGAATATATATGAGTTCACCCTGACCTCAGAAAAGAATATCGTGGCACATTTCAAACCAGGCGCTATGGGTACGGTAGTATTCAATATCGAAGGCTCAGGCGTGCATAATGTTCCTGATCCTAACACCTTCAACAGCGCAGTCAGCATAGCTCCTGAAACCCAGTCGGGAGTACGCTCTTTCTATATCCCATATAACTACACCTTCTTCAAGAACCAATATACCCTGATGTATTGGACCGACGGTTCAAGGAGATACGAGCTTGGCAAGTACTATTCTTTCGACTATGAAGGACAGGAGATAGTATTGACACCTGTATTCGAGCATAATATTGCCGACAAGGAGAACCGTGTGCGTGGTGATGAGCTGTATTGGGACTTCCTTACCATGAATAATGTTCAGAAGATACACTGGGATACTCCTAATCTGAACTTCTTCTGGACGAGTAAGGTCGATGTCGAGGTTATCGAGGATGGTATCCGTCGAGATCATACCCGTGACGTGGCTCTCTGGATCCATACCAATTCTGACGGATTCATGAGAAACGACGACCTTCCTGACTGGGCTGCATTCGGTCCTGGAACTACCATCGACCTGCCTTCATGTGCAGGTGCCACAATAAAGATCTACAGTTATTCGGAAATCACCTCAACGACTATTGACGATCACATTCCTGTTCTTGACGAGCTTGAGACAAGAAAGATACACGAGGATGGTGAGCACGGATATATATATACCTATGTCACCTCCAATCCTAATCCGCGTGTCACCATCGCTATAGGCGATGACTTCAGCTACTATAAATGGATAAGGTGCTACTCTCTGCCTGCTGCTTTGATGGAGCTCCACATGGATGTGGACAATAGTGTCCGTGGAGAGGTCGTTGAAATAAAGGGTAGTGGCGAGTATGAGGCTACAGAGCTTGCTGACGGCGGATTTGCATTCCAGCAGGGTAACCGCGTACATGCAACCTTCAAACGTAAGTTCGGCTATGATTTCGACAGAATTATAGATGTAAACCGATTTACAGAAACTGGTGACCCTATGCCTGTCCTTCAGGTACAGAGAACAGATGGTGTCATCACAGGTGTCAGGATGATTGTGAAGAATAGTGATGAGTTTGAGGATGCCGTGAAGCAGCCTGACGGTTCATGGCTTGGCTCTGCATTCACTTTCACGGAAATGCCTGTTGCAGAGGGTGAACTTGATACGTACGAGGTACAGTTTGAGATTTCCTCACACCGTACTATCGAGGTATGCTTCCTGCCAAGACCTACGCATTACATCACATTCAGTACGGGAGAATTTGCTTCGGGTGTAGCTCCTGAGCCTTTATGGGTTGAGGAAGGCGATAAGTTCACCATACCTTATAATAAGACCTTGTATTATGACAACCATACCCTAAAGGCATGGAGGGATGAAAATAATAATATGTATTCCCTTGGCGGAGAATATCGGGCTCCTGCCACAGACCTGCGTCTGTATCCAGTCTTTGTGGAGAACATCTTCAGCGTTCTTGACATTACGGAAGATACCAAGGTGACTTGGAACCTCACAAGAAACGGTGGGGCTCCGACTATTTCATACGAGCGTTCATCTGGTATCCTTGTCACTCAGCTCTGGAAGGATGACGACTTCATCGACATGAAGATTGACCTGAATGCGTCTGAGGTGTATAAGGACGGGGCATTATGGGTGGTAAACGGTAATGTGGTTGCTGGAAAGTTTGATAACACGTCATACGATGACCGTTGTCAGATCAACGAGCATTCCACTATAACATTCCCTGCCATTAAGGATTGTATCATAGAACTTGAGGCTCTTAGCCCTATTCCTACTTCTGTTAAGATTTCCGGCTCTGAACATGCAGAGGCTACGAAGATATCCCATACCTATGTATTGGGATGGACACAGCATTCTGTTGAGTTCGAGTATGACGGAAACAACGGTAATGTTTACAATACCTGGTGTACGGCATTGTCTATCACATACAGACCTATCACAGCCAATATGCCTGAGCTGACATCTGTTACCTATGGCAACACAACCCTTACGGCTGCACAGCTTGCAAGTCTGAAACAGAATCTTGAGATTGATGTCTCATTCAATGTGGGTGAGAATGACGAATTCCCTAATGTGACTGCGACTGCTGAGAATGGTAAGATTTCTGTTGCCCAGGCAAGTATCGACAACCATACGGCTATCGTATATCTTGTTTCAAATGGTGGTATTACTATTGATTCATACAACCTCAACTTCAATCCTGTTGTTGAAACAAGTCCTATGCTTGTGGGAAGTCCGAGCATATATGTCAATTCCACAGGTTACAATAGCGAGGTTATTCCTCTGGATCAGCCTATTGACGGTACTATCAGTCTCAGCTTCAACAGAACGATGCAGGCTGTGGAAAGCAGTACAGGCATAAGGCTGTATAATGAAGGTGTTGCCCAAGGCGATGCTCTTACTGCGCTTCAGGGGTCTACTCTCGTTCTCAGATACTGGGACCTTGAAGTGAACAAGGAATATACCCTTACGATTCCAGGCAATACCTTGCAAGATGTATATGGTGGCAAGTATGATAGTGATATATCTGTTACGTTCAGGACCGCATCCGAGATCGTTCCTGTTGAGCATAGGAAGTTCAATTGGATAGTAGGTGTTGACGGTACGCTTTCTGAAGGTATTAATGCTGCTAATAATGCCTCTGGTCTTGGCCGCTTCTATATCTTCGTGCCTGATGGCGAGTATGAACTTGAGGGAAATGAGACGATTGTGCCTACTGCGGCCGATGATGCCTCTACCCTGTATGACGGAGAAGGCAGAAGACGCGATGACCTGATTGGCACCACTCTTGATAATAACAAGACAAGGATTTCACGTGCCAATGTATCGCTCATCGGACAGAGCGAGATGGGTACCAAGATCTACAACAGACCTGTCATTGAGGGTATCGGCTATACGGCTACTCTCCATCTTCCTGCTTCTGCAACCGATTTCTATGCTCAGGATCTCACTCTTGAGAATCGTTTCAACTACCATAAGGCTATGTCGGCTTCTCAGAATAATGCTGCACGTGCCGTGGTTCTTCAGGGACATGGAAGTCGCGCTATTCTGAGGAATGTGTCTATGTGGAGTTATCAGGATACATATTATACCAGTAACTCTGAGACTGATCCGCATTTCTGCGCATATCTTGAGGACTGTTCTATTGCTGGTGTCGTGGATTGGATTAGCGGTGGCGGTAATGTATGGTTTGAGAAATGTAATATCATACATCGTGACCGAGCTGGAAACAATATCGCTGCTCCTCACACCAATGCGAATCAGAGATGGGGCTATGTGTTCAACGACTGTCTTATTACGACGGAAAGCGATCCTGAGTCTATGCAGAATATGGGTGAAAAGGACTGGACTCTTGCCCGTCCGTGGGGCGTTGCTCCTAACCAGTCACCAGCCTGCACATTCCTCAACACTACCGTTACGGCTCTTCCTCGTGATGCCGGTTGGGGCGCTATGTATGGTGGAATGGTACTGCGTTTCCATGAGTACAAGACCAAGGATGCCTATGGAAACCTCGTCTCTCTTGCCAACCGCTCTCTTGCTGCCTGTGCTCCTGCTGCGGGTTCTGACGACTACCTTCTCACTAATGCCGAGGCTGCCGAGTATGAGGTTGAGGAAGTGCTGGAATTTGATCCATCCCTATATACTACCCAGCGCGAGGCTGTTACCAATATCAGTATCGAGGGTGGCGTTCTCAAGTGGAAAGCGAGTGCCGACGGCATGGACCTCTGCTACTTCATCTTCAAGAAGGATTCCGACGGCAAATGGAAATACTTCGCTAACGTGGCAGATACGAATCTCGACTTCAATCTCTATGGTGAAGATATGCGAGAGGGCTTCTATATGATTCGTGCAGCCAATCAGCGTGGAGGTCTTGGCGCCTACTCCGAGGAGATAGAGTATAAGGAGGCTGAGATGTTTGAACTCACGATTTCCGAGATAGGGCAGACTCCTGGCAAGGGATGGTCAACCATCTGTCTGCCGAATAATGCCCGAGTGCCTGAGGGCGATATCAAGGTTTATGCTGCGGTAAGTATTGATGAGAATATCGTAACCTTGAAACGTGTGGATTATATCACGGCTAATATAGGCTATGTGGTTTATGGTGCTGTTGATACCTATATATTCTATGGTTCAACCCATAAGGCAACAGATACCGAGGGCTATAACTACTCTCATGATTCTTACCTTAGCGGTAATCCTTCAGATATGAGGGTATCTGCTGCTACAACCAATTGCTATACCCTTGCATATAAGCCAGCCTTGAGCGGAATAGGCTTCTACAGATACTCAGGCGCATGGCTCAATCCTCATAAGGCATATCTCGATGTTGAGGACTTCAAACGGTTCAATTCGTCAACAGCCGATGAGGACGACACGCTGAGCAAGTCTTTCGCCAAGGGCATACGCTTCGTCTTTGCTCCAGAGGAGAACACAACAGACATTCCTCTCCTCGACCTCAATGCCATTGTTAATTACAAGACCGATGCCATCTACGACCTCTCCGGTCGTCGTGTGGTCACTCCTCATAGCGGTCAGGTATATATCATAAATGGCTCTAAGACGGTAAGGAAATAATCGGCAATTCTTCCGCCTTAGTTCCTCTTATGTTCCTCTTATGCTGCTCTTATTTAACTCTTATTCCAGAAAAAGAGTATAAAGGGTATCATAAACGGCTTATATGCTCAGTCTTTTTCTATCAAGAATTAGAGAATTAGAGAAATTTTGAATTCCAAAAGAATTAGAGAAATGTCGCTTGCGCTCCTGACAATCACGTCCATTCCCAATGCTACGTAAGTAGCCATTCTCTTATTCGCATTAATTCAAAATTTCTCTAATTCTCTAATTCTCTAATTCTTGATAAAAATAAAAAAAATGGTAGGATTAGGAATTTGCCAGGTCTTGGATGGCTTCTTCATGCCAACTCCGTAGAAGTGAAAAAGATACACTCAAAAATTGTGTGCGATAACGTGTAAAAAGTGCATTAATTCACCAATTTTTCCCTTTTGGGACAGAAAACGCGGAAAACTCTCGCAGTTTTATTGCAAATTACATGAAAAATTGCGAAAAATGCAGTTTTTTTTCGAAAAGACTAATTTTTTAACATCTTTTTCTTGCAATTTTGAAGAAAAATACTTAAATTTGCAAAACAATAAACAAAAAAATAAAAAAATTAATAACCCTTAAAAAATACCAACACATGAATGATGCAGATGGTCAGAAGACATAGACGCTCTCTACTACTTACCTTGATGCTGACAGTATTTGTAAGTGTTTTTAGCCAGTCTGACGACTCCGCTCGTTTCAGTAAATATCCATACATATTTATATTAGACGAGAATCAGGAACCATCCATCACCGACGAACAGTTCTACAAGGTAGCACTAAAGGTAATATTTCCAGTAGATGTTTACCGAGTCGATTCCACACAGGAATCTGTAAAGGAACTGATTCGGGATCTGATACCGCAGATAAACACTGACAGCCTCAAACCACACGCCATGATGGTAAGAGGCGCATCATCACCAGAAGGTCCATATCGATGGAACCAGACATTGAGCCGAGAACGCTCAGCTCACGCATTTGATTACATAAATCGACACTTGAAGTTTCCCGAAGAGCACAGCACCTACGATGACCAACCTGAAGACTATGGTCAACTCCTATATCTCATGAAGGAAGCCAACGATCCAAGTTACAAAATAGTAAAATCGCTCGTTGACAAGTACCATAAGGCTGGAATGCTAGCCCAGCTGAAACAGCACCTTAAGAGAATTGACGGAGGTAGGCTCTGGAACAGACTCTACAAAATCTACTACCCAAAGCTACGAGTAGCACGCGTAGTACTCTTCTTCAAGAAAAAAGCACAGGCTCAGGCGAGCAGCAGTCCTGTTAGTTCTGGCAATTCCGGAATGCAGAACAAACCCGACAGCATCGCCATCGAGATCCTTCCCGAAGAAGAAACAGTTCCAAAACTCGACATCGAGCCTTACGGAAACATCGACAGACCTGTACTCGGTAGTACGGATCTTATTCCAGAACCGGAAAACAAGGATGTACCATTCATACCAGTTCGTCTATACCGCCGTCATATCATAGGCATAAGGACAAACCTGTTGTATGACTTCTTCTATCTACCGGGACACTACTGGGCACCAAGTCCTAACGTGCAACTGGAATACTATCCTCTCACGGGTCACTTCACAGCCAACCTCGGCTTCACAGGTCCGTACTGGCACCATTGGAGCAGACAGCAGTTCTGGCAAATAAGAGACTACGTTCTCGAAGGCCGTTACTACTTCGTAGGGCAGGGGCAGTTCATTGGTCCTTACGTCTCTGGCTACGTCCATACTAATATATATGGTATTGGCCTTAGCAAGACAAAGGGATGGGAAGGCGAAGGCCTCGGAGCAGGTGCCATCATTGGCTACACCATGAACATCAGCCGCAACAAGCGCTGGCGTTTGGAGTTCAGCCTCGGAGTGGGATACTACCGAACCAAGTACGACCCTTACGTCTATGGCAATCCGAAGTCAACAATAGAAGACGGGCTCTACTATTACGACTACCTCGGAAAGAAAGAGAACTTCAAGGAACGCAACCACGTTTTTTCATGGTTAGGTCCGACAAACATCGGAGTGCATCTCACATACGACCTGCTATTCCGTAGAATACAGAAGAAGGGCGTGAGCTTCAATCGCTCGGAACTGTATCAAAGAAAGAAAGGAGGCGCCGATGAATAACAAGAACAACAAGCGTCATCCTTGGCGCGCCGCCCACTGGGTATCGGTACTCTTCGCTTTGCAGCTCTCAATATTCTCTTGCACTATCGAGCCTCCGCTACACTTCCCTGACGAGGGCGCTGACATCGTCATGATGCTGCCGGAGGTGAATCTTGACCTTGACGTCCTCTGGGACTACTCCCTGGTCATCGATGAGGAGCACAACGAGTATTACGACTCCACATACAACTGGAGAGATGAATGGTACTATGGATGGGATAGTCAAGACAACGCGATCTTTGGAACATGGGATATCGTCAACCCTGAGGTGTTCAATATCCGACGCTACTATACAGCAGCAGACGCAAAAGGCAAGCATAACTCGCCTAACGAACACCAGATACAAGGAAGAAGGTTAACGGCACGATACAATTTCGGATACTATGACATCCTTGCCTGGAACGAGGTACAGACCATCGACGGAGTACAGTCACTCCATTTCGACGAGTCTTCAACCTACGAATACATCACCTGTTACACAAACGCAGGTATGACACCAGCAAGACATTCTCCGAAACATCAGTTCGCCTACTACCAGCCTGAGTTCCTGTTCGGAGGATATTACGAAGACCTCTACGTCTCTAATAATCCTGCTGACTATGACGGCTACGACGAGGAGAGAAACGTCTATTACAAGAACGCACGTATGCAGCTTCTCCCTCGCACCTACATCTACCTCACGCAGGTCATCCTCTACAACAACCGAGGACGAGTAGCAGGAGTAGAAGGATCGGCAAACCTGTCAGGTATGGCTCGACAGACAAACCTCAATACAGGCTACACCTCAGATGATGAGATCTCGGTGAACTTCTATCAGAGAATGAAGCGTCACATCATGAAGGATGGAGAAGACGTCGATATCATCGGCGGACGACTCTTTACCTTCGGTCTCTGCAATCTAAATCCGAGTCGCGCTACACGCGCCTCTGCAGACGACAGTAAGGTGAAAAACTTCCTCGATGTGAATATGTTCTTCAACAACGGACTCGACTCAACCTACGTGTTCGATGTAACCTCACAGGTTAAGCGACGCTACAAGGGTGGCATCATCACCATAGAGATTGATGTTGATACCATCAAGATCCCGTCAAGAAAGTCTGGCTCAGGCTTCGATGCTGTAGTCAAGGACTTTGACACGTTGACATACGAGATTCCGATGTAACGACCCCTTCCCGCTCCCCCTTAGGGGGAGAGCCGGAAGGCTACACTCTTACTCTTACTTCCTCAATTGCAAATTATATATAGAAAAAAACAAAAATAAAATAAGTATTAACACTCTAAAAACCCATTTTAAAAGACACAGAAAGAAATTAAACTTACGCTCATTCCTGCTGACTCTGGTCAGCCCATGACTATCACCTTGTTTGCGAGGGATTAGTCAGAAAACAAAAAAACATTAATAACAAAACCAAAAAAACATTCAAGTTATGAAAACTTCTAATTATCTAATAGGATTCGTGGCCCTAACATCACTAACATTGGTAGGTTGCTCCGATAATGATTTCTTGGGTACCGATAACGGCCAAGAGGTAGCACAGCAAGGTAATGGTGAAATCACATTCGTTGCAAGTAATGCAAAGACCACACGTGCAGGTGAATTTGTAGGCGCTACTGCTGCTGAAAAACTCGGTGGCATGTTCGTAGTAGAGGGAACTAAAGGTTCTGAACAAACAAACTCTCCTTCTACAACTGTAGTATTCGACAACTACCTCGTAGGTTACGACTACAACTCTGCAGGTACAACAGAGACCAACACCAATAACTGGGAATATGTTGGTAAGCAGACAGGTATCACAGATCGCATGACTGAAGCTACCTGGAAGGCTCTTCACCCAGCGGGTACTTCTGCTCAGTCTCAGACTGTAAAATACTGGGACTATTCTACCGAACAGTATGACTTCATCGCATGGTCAACAGGTACTTGCGAGGCTATTGCAACTGGTGATGCTGCATCTGGTAAGGTTAAGGTTACTCGTATCAACACGGGAGAAACCCTAAAAACCGATGGTTTCACTTTGAGCGCTGCAAATGCTGATGACCTCCTACAATGTTACTATACAGACATCAATACAGTTTTGAAAGCAAACTATGGTGCTCCTGTAACCCTTACATTCAGAAACATGGCTGCTAAGGTTCGCGTTGCTCTTTATGAGACTGTTCCTGGCTATTCTATCAAGAATGTAAAGTTCTACACAGCAGAAGCAGCAGAGCCAACTGCACCTAATGATCTTGGCAAAAATACTATAACAGATGCAACCCTTTTCACAACGGGAAGCGATGCTCTCCCACAGAGTGGTGACGTACTTGTTTACTATCCTCGTATCGGATCTGCCTATAAGACAGTTACTCCTGCAGTGGATTACAACAAGGCAAGCATAACTGTTACTCCAGGTTCTTCTACGTCTTCAAAACAGGCCTTCGGTGCTCTTACTGCACAGTATAAAGGAAAAGAGTCTTCTGAAGCTGATGAGAACATCTACCTTGGCAGAACTCTTCCACAAGCTACATACGCAGGTGATGCTACAAAGGACTTCTATACAGCTGTTATTCCTAACACAAACGGTAAGCCTCTAACTCTTCGTGTTGACTATACTCTCGTTTCAATTGACGGCTCAGGTGAGGAAATCAATGTTTATGGTGCAAAGGCTGTAGTTCCTGCTACATATACTGTATGGCAGCCTAACTACGCTTACACATACGTCTTCAAGATTTCTGACAACTCTAACGGTTGGACAAGCACGGTATCTAGTGATAAACAGGGACTCTTCCCAATCACC
>JAEEGH010005191.1_pt1 | contig 32896 bp, 30 predicted proteins | sample 9134181 | NCBI WGS metagenome assembly JAEEGH01 (sample SAMN16246544, study PRJNA631951) | gut metagenome | biome: gut microbiome; feature: rumen; material: DP-attached | host: Bos | place: Iran: Karaj | collected 2018-10
AATTGACAGCCCAGTTCTCGCCTTCCGGTGCGGGATCCGGCTCGGTGGCCGTCTTGCCCTTGCCGATGCGCTGGGCCTCGGGGACATCGCCCTTGTCCGTGACGAACGTCACCGTCACGGCCTCGTACACCACGTAGGCTCCATCTTCGAGAACGGTCACATAGTCGTCATCGACGAAGCTCATGGTGCCCTCGGCGGCGGAGTCATCGCCCAGCGCGGGATCCACCTGCGAGAACGAGCCGCCCGTGATCGTGATCAGCGTTTCCGCAACGTTCGCCTGGTTGACGGCCATGCCCATCCAACCGGCCTTGTAGTCGTAAGGCTGGGCGGTGATGTTCGCGTACGTCCCACTCTCGATGGCCAGCGTGGCCCCTGCAAACGGATAGGCGCACGCGCCGTTCTTGCTGTCCACCGTGACCTCGAGATCGGCCAGCGTGACATTCGCACCGCTGCGCACGGTGATTGCGTAGACCCCGTCCGCCACGATCAACGTGTCGTCCTGCGTGCAGTCGATGACGCCGTTCGTGATGACCACATTGCCGCTCTTCACGTCGAACACGCTGCCGTTGCCGCCCGTTCCTTCGCGGGTGACCTTGAAGCCGCCCAGGTCGATCGTCAGCGACGAATCCGCGCCCAGGTTCGGCTCGACCCGTGCGTCGAGCGTCTGATCCGCCAGCAGCAACACCGTGTCTCCGTCTTCCGCAGCCGCGACCGCCGACGCCAGGCTCGGATAGTAATTCCCGCCGACGATCCGCGCGATGGCCACCGCCTCGTCATAGGTCGCCGTGTAGGTGGCCTCCCCGGTCACGTCCGCGACCTCCGCCGGCGACCATCCGGCGAACGTGTGGATCATCCCGTTTTCGACGTAATCCGGCGGATCGTCCGGCACCGCCACGTCGCCCGCCTCGGTCCCGTACGGATACGACGACGACACCTCCCCGCCGTGCCAGACAAACGCCACGTCGTACTTCCGCACCTCCGCCCGGTACGTCGCTGTGTAGGTCGCGTTCGTCGTCACCTCCGCCAGCGGCGGCGTCCACCCCGCGAACTCGTAGACCCACCGTTCGTCCGCCGCCTTCGTCGGCTCGGCCGGCTGCACGATGTCGCCCGCCGCGGTCCCCTCGGGATAATGCGTCGCCTTCTTCAGCACCGTCCCGTCCTCGTCGACGAACGTCACCGCGTGCCACGGCACCGACACCGTGTTCCACCAGCTCGGGTCCGTCGCAATCGGCTCGTTGTAGTCGAAGACGATCGACGCCGCGACCGAGACGCGGGTACCGTACTCAACGCCGTCCCGGACCTTGATGCGGAAGGTGACATGGCCCTCGCCGCGGCCGGTGTCGTCGTTGGGCGGCAGGAACCCAGAATAGGTGTCCTGGGGCCAGCCGTCGAAGGTGTTGACGTCGTAGACCCGGAGATACCACGTGGCGGTGCCGGATTCATGGTCCAGGTTGATGCTGGAGCGAAGGTCGAATCCGCTCGCCGCATGGTAGACCTGGCTGGTGTAGCACTGCCGCCCGGCGAGCCCGTCGTCCACCGTTGCCCCCGCGACGACGGTCCCCGCCTCGAAGGACTCCCAGTCGAAGGCCGGGTCCAGCGGCAGAGTGATCGTGACCTCCTGGGCGGCGGCGGTGGCATCGGCCTTGTTCTCGAAGTAAATGGTATATTCGAGCTCCTTGCCCGCCCAGACAAAACGCTCCGTCTCGGGATCGCCGCAACCCTCCGGCCCCGCCACCTCGTTCGGGTCGGTGGACTTGACGCTGTCGTCGTCCTCATCGTCCTTCTTATCAGAATACTTGCACTTGCAGTCCTTGCCGCATCCGCCGCCGCACTTGCCGCCCCAGCCGCACTTGCAGACGCCGCAGTTGCAGGCCTCGCCGCAACTGCCGCCGCAGTCCGCGTCCTCGCCGCACTTGCAAGTGGAACAGCCGCATTTTTCGCCGCAGGTGCCACCGCACTTGGAATCCCGGCCGCACTTGCAGGGCGCGCAGTTGCAGGCGTCGCCGCACTTGCCGCCGCAGGTTGCCTCGGGACCGCATTCGCAGGGATGGCACCAGCAGGAATCGCCGCAGGAGTTCTCGCAATGTTCGTCGGGGGAACACTGGCAGGTCTTGCAATCGCAGTGGTCCCCGCAGGTGCCCAGGCACGTGCCTTCGGCACCGCAGTCGCAGGGGCCGCACTCACAGGAGTCGCAGCCGCCGCCGCAGGAGGAGTTCTCGCCGCACGAGCAGGAGCCCTCGCATTCGCAGTGTTCGCAGCCCCCGCCGCAGCACTCCGCGTCATCGCCGCAGGAACAGCCGTCGTCGCACTCGCAGCTGTCGCCGCAGTGGCCGCCGCAGTCCGCACCATCGTCGCAGTTGCAGCAATCGCAGTCCTTGCAGTCGCCCTCGCAGCAGTCCTTGCCCTCGCCGCACTTGCAGGTGTCGTCGTCGGGGTCGAGCGGATTTCGGTCTTCGTCGACCTCCTGCTTGTCGTCCATGCCGCCCTCGTCGGTGTCGGGCCGGGTCGGGTCGAGGGAGTGATCGGCGACGTTCGACCAGGTCATGCCGAGCTTCTCCTTGCTGTAGGCGGCCTTTTCCCCGGCGGTCATGCCGGCGCCGTCGTCCTTGCTGGCATCGCTGGGATTGGTGGGATCCAGACCGTAGTACAGCTCGAAATAGTCAGGCATCCCGTCGCCGTCAGAGTCTTCCTTGAGTTCGAGGCCGGAAAGCAGCTTGAAGCCGTCCGTCATGCCGTCCCCGGCGGTGTGATGATCCCAAGGATTGTATGTTTTCAGGTTGATGGGCGTGGGAATGCGGTCCTCGAGCATGGCCAGGAAGGCCGTGGGGAAGTCGTGCCCTTCCGTGTCCAGGTCCTCGACCAGCACGAAGAACTGCTGGGGCGGAGGGCTCAGGTGCGCATACTTGAGCTGGGATTCGGCGAGGAAGACCCCATAATTGTTGTAGGTATGCGACTGGGTGTCGCCGGAAGCGCGCGCAGCGCCGCTCCGGCCGGAACGCCTGCTCTCGCCCCAGTCGATCGTGCTACCTAGGAAGGAATTGGCTACCGTTTCGAATCCTGAGCCGGGAATCGACATGCCAGAACCGGATTGGGAGAATAGTGGAATTTCGACATCCGCCATTTCTGCCAGCTCGCGGCTCGCCGACGCGCCTTGCGAGGCCAGGCTGTCCATTCTCAGCCCGAAGGGGGCCCCATCCTTAAATCCGAGTTTCTGATATTCCTGCGGGAGCTTGCCGAAGGCTTTCTTCATGGAATCGGTGTTCTTCAAGCCCACGGTCTGGCCTGCAATGTCCTGCATGACATCGTTCGGATTGAAATGCCCGATGGCCGATTGGGCAACCCGCGCCTGAAGGGCAACATCGCCCAAGAGACTGGAAAGATTGATACCGGCAACCTGGGAAATCGCGTAGTCGGCGACGAGCTTCTGGAAAACATACCCGCCAACGGCGTCGGCACCGGCAGCAAACAGTTCGGCGCGTCCGCCGGACAGCAGCGAACGGTATTTTTCGACGGCCGAAACGGCCGCGACGGCATCGGCGATGACGCCGCCCGTGTAGGAGCCGACATCCACCTTCGACATCCCCGTCGCCAGCCAGCTCGAGCCTTTGCCGCCCAGGTCATTCCCCAAGGATCGGAGGATTTGTTGCCCCTTGGAGCCGAACGCAAACGTGATGCCGAGAGAGCACTTGGGCTTGTACGATTGCTTCCAGCTGACTGAACTCCGCGAAATCTCCCCGGCAAAGTCGAGGTCGAAACCGACGGATCCGGTGAAGCCGATTTTTACCAGATCGTTGATGTCCTTGAAAAAGATTGATCCGGAAATGCCCAGCGAGGTCTTGGCGCCTGCGTACAGAGTAGCATTAACGGAGTTTTCGGAAACCGTGAAGTGCGGGTCGCTCGTCACGCTTTGGTCGGTGAACGTGAACTTTTCCGTATAGGAGACTTTTTGCTTGAAATCGCCTTTCATGCCAGCCCAGGCCTTGGCGGCGCCGGTGAGGCCGACCTTGAATGTGAACTCACCGAGACCTTCGACATTTTCCGTGACGTCAATCGAAGCGCTGTTCAGCCACGATTGGATTTCGTCTGACAGCTCGACCATGACCGAAGCTTCCATGTCGCCGCTCACCTCCAGTTCGATGGTGGGCTGAATGACGACGGTGTAGTTCTCGGGGTTCTCAGGGTTCAAGACATACGCCTTGAAATCCTTGCTGGCCGTAAAACTTGCGGAGGCCGTGATCGTGACAAAGGAATTGCCGGTCTTGGACTGGAATCGTCTGGACAGCGGTTGTCCCGAGGCCCTGGCGCCCGGCCTGCCCCGTGCAGCGGCGGGGGATGCGGCTGGGGCGGAGACGGTGGAGGTGTGGGATTCGTAAGAGCGGTAGATCTCGCAGAGGGAGGAGATGGTTTCGACGGAGACGGTCCAGAGGCCGTCTGCGAAGGACGCAGCGGTGGCCTTCCGCCAGAGGAGGTGGTCGTCGGAGTCGCGGAAAACGAAATAGGAGGAGTCGGTGATGGGGATGGCCGGGTTGTCGGCGAGCTGCGAGAGAACGAGGGTGGCGGGGCTGTCGGGCTCCCAACTTTGGATGGAGTAGTCGCCCGTGTTGGCGGGGTCGCCGTCGAGCAGGACAATGACGTTGTCCTGGTAGACGGTTTCGAGAGGGGTGTGCGTGGTGACGCAGTTGGGGATGGAGGAGGTGACGGCCCGGCCGTCGGTGTAGGTCAGTACAAGGGTGACGGGGAAGGTGCCCTCGGTGTCGTAGGTGGTGACGGGGGCCGCCTCTGCGGAGTCTTCGACGCCATCGCCGTCGAAGTCCCACGAATAGCTCTCGATGTCGTCGGGCGAGATGAATCCCCGGAGGGAGAACGCGACGTCCAGCGGGACCGGGCCGCTGGCCGGGAACGCGGTGAAGGTGGCGGCGGGCACGAGGACGAGGTCGCGCACCAGGTCGTCGGTTTCCACGGCCACCGTCTCGGAGTCGTCGGCCATGATCCAGGCGGGAGCCATGCAGGAGACGGCCAGGGTCTGGTTCACGGCAAGGCCGCGGAAGGCGTAGCCGCCGTCCTCATCGGTGGTGGCGCTGCCCGCCCAGGCGCCGGTGGCGGCGTCGTGGAGCTGGAGGGTCACGTCGGCGACCGGCTGTCCGGCATCGTCCAGGACAACGCCCGTGACGTCCACGCCCTGCCTCAGCGCGAAATCGTGCCGGACGACGGCGTTGGTCTCGGCGAGGACCAGCTCGGCGACGCCATAGGCGTAGTCGTTCGTGACGCCGGTGACGACAGTGACCGCCCCGAAGGCGAGTCCCCGGAGGTCGAACGCCCCGTCGTCGTCTGTGACGGCGGTGACCGTGTTATGGTTCGCGTCCGTGGCGGAAACGGGCAGCCCCGCGATCAGGACCCCGGCATCGGCGGCGTCGGAGACCGTGCCCTGGACGCGGCCGAGGACGGAGGCGGTCAGTTCGAGGCTCGAAACCGAGCCGAAGGCGAGCGTGATGTCCTCGCCGCCCTCGACGGCGACGGTGCCGCCGCTGATGCAGTAGTTGGTCTTCACGAGGAGATTGGTGAAGGCGAAGGCGCCGCTGGCGTCGGTGTCCGTCTCGGCGAGGATGCCGCCCGCTCCGGTCTGGAAGGCCAGGCGGAGGGTTTCGCCGGCGGCGGCGGTGCCGTCCTCGAAGGCGAGGACGCCGGAGATCGAATAGCGGTCGGGTTCGGAGATCACGGGCGTGTAGGTGGCCTCGAACTCGGCGACGAGCGCCGGGAGCATCTCGGCGAGAGCGGCGGCCTCGGACGCCTGCCGGGCGGCGAGCTCCAGGGTTTCGGTGAGGCGTTTCTGCCATGCGAGGGCATAGCCTTCGGGGTCGCCCTTCCCGAAGCTGCTGATGCGCTCGAGGACGATGTGGTAGGAGCCGCGCATGGTGAAGAAGAAGGGGACGCTCCCCTCCTCGCCGGCCTTGAGGACGCACTGCGGAGCGGAGGCGGACAGTCCAAGAAGATACAGGGCCCCGGTGTGGAAATTGCCATCCCGGGTCAGAGCGAGCAAGGTGGTGTCCTCGCCGGTCTTGAGCCGGAAGACCGGGGCCATGATGTCCATGCTGCTATTGTTGCGATAGCGGACATAGCCGGTGAAGATGCGTCCATCGCGGATGGCCTCCGGCATGTCAAGCCAGGCGGTCAGAGCCTCTTCGCCGGGGTCTGCGGCGGGCGCGGTGACGCAGAACGAGCCGTCGGCGAAAACCGGAATGCCGTCGATGACGGCGGAAACGCGGTATCCGCAGTCCGGGTCGAGGTCCGAAAGGTCGAAAATCGCGTCGGCCTCGGCCGAGGAGGTGTATGAGACATCGGTGGAGGTGGCGACAAGGGTGCTGCCGTCATAGAGGGAGACGGACTCGATACGGTCGAGGGAGGTGCCGGAGAGGTGGAGGACGGCGGGGAAGGCGGCGGGGAGGGCGGAGGGGGAGAAGGCGTCGATGGCGGGGACGATGGGAGCGAGGGAGGTGGAGACGTCGGTGGGGAAGGCTCCCTCGTTGCGGACGAAGAGGTAGACGGAGTTGGTGGCGGAAACGGAGGGGATGACGAGGGAGCCGGCGAGGGCGGAGTCGAGGCGCCAGGTCCAAGGCCATTCGGCGGAGGGGAAGGCGCGGGAGACGGAGAGGTCCTGGATGCGGTCGGAGGCGAAGGAGAGGATGCCGCCGTTGGTGGAGAGGCCGGTGACGCGCAGGAAGACCGTGGCGCCAGCGGGCACGGCGAAGGCACCACCGGAGGCGGGAACGACGGTGGCGGCCACGGGGTAGGTGGTGGCGGAGAAGGCCTCGTTGTTGTTGGTGAGGGCTCCCTCGTAGACATCGCGGTAGGCGTTGGCGACGAGCCGCGCCCGCCAGTTTCCTTCGGCGAGGGCGGGGACGGCGAACCAGTCCATGGCGTTGTATTCGCCGCCGGCCTGGATGGTGCCGAAGTGGAGCTTTTCGCCCAGTTCGACGATGTCGCCCTTCTCGGAAACCAGGGAGAGGGAGTCGCGCCAGTTCTCCTCCAGTGTTTCTTCGCCGTCGTTGGCGACAACCCACTGGACGCAGAGCGGATTGCCGGGGCGGATGTCGCCGACGGTCTTGACGGCGACGGCCGAGAGGTCGTGGCCGCTGGTGACGGCGCGGAGCTGCACCTCGCAGAGGCCGATGTCGGCGTACGTACCGCTCTCGTCGGGGATTCCGGCCTGCTCGCTGCTGGCGAAGGTGAAGCGGGGCTGGCCGAAGTGGTCGGCGGCGGGCGCGGCGGGCGAATCGGCGGCGTCGACGCAGGGGCTGCCGGGGCGGATGCGGAAGTCGGCGTGTTCGGGGTCGACGAACAGCGGGTCGCCCCAGATGTTCCCGTTCTGTCCGCAGACGGTCATGGCGTCCTGGGTCCCCTCCCCCGTGAGGATGCTCCCCTCTTCGTTCCAGAACACGCAGTTGGTGTACGTGCTCCTGGGGAAGCCGAAGGCCTCCCACGTGTCGGTGATCTTCGAGAAGATGCAGTTGACGAAGTGCTGGTCGCCGCCCTGCGTGAGGCGTCCGCAATCGTAGATGACGGAGTTGGCGATGGGGTCGCGCGGCCAGTGCCGGAAGGCGGTGAGGCAGTCCCAGATGACGGAATTGGTCATGTAGAAGTTGCCGCTTTCGACGCCAACGCCGTCATAGAGGCCGTGGGCGATCATGCTGTCGGTGAATTCGACGGTGCCGCCGTTCATGTTGATGGCACCGGTGGTGGAGTTGCGGCTGGAGTAAAGAATCTGGCAGTGCCGCAGGATGGCCTCGGCGCCGGAAGCGGTGGAGATCTTCACCCAGTCGCCGGGCTGCGGGGCGGTGGCGTCGCCGTCGTGGTTGGAGTCGCCGCCGTGCTCGTCGTCGCGGATGGACGTGAAGATGATGGGTGCGGCGCGGGAGCCGATGGCGCTGAGGCGGCTTCCGGAGGCGACGTTGAGCGCCGTGTTGGTGGCGAACTTGAGGATGGTGCCGGGATGGATGGTGAGAGTGGCGCCGTTCTGGATGGTGACGTTGTTGGTGACCTCGTAGATGGCGCCGCGATAGAGCGTGTAGTCGGTGGTGATCGAGGCGGGAATCGAGGTCTTGATGGTGATGTAGCGGAGGTCGCAGTCCTGCCCGAGCGTGACGGAGCCGGAGATCGAATAGGAGTCGAGGACGGGCTGCTTGGCGAAGCCGTCGAAGCAGGTGTCGCCGCCGACGGTGTCGTCGTTGACGTGGGTGAACACGACGCCGTTGGCGAAGAGGGCGGCCCCGGAGTCGAGCCGGATGGAGGCCCCGGTGAAGAACTTGACGATGGCACCCGGCTCGAAGAACAGCGTGTAGATGGCGGGGACGGAGACGGTGCCGTAGACCACGTGGACCTTGTCGGCGTGCCAGGTCTCGTTGGCGGTGAGGGGCCCGAAGTGGACTTCGGCGGAGTCGGGGTCGAGGAAGAGGAAGTCCTTGAGATAGGCGGCGAGGAGGGTGCCGTCGGCGTCGAAGATCTTGTGCCGCAGCGTGTACACGCCGTAGGGAATCGTGTTCATGTCGAGAGCGATATAGCCGCTTTCGCCGGGTTCGCCCCGGGCGAGGAGGGTCACGCCGTCGTCGGTTTCGAGGGAGACCTCGGCGTAGGCCTCTCCGGCAGGCACTTCGTCCTGCCAGGTGGGACTGTAGCGGATGTCGAGGATGTCGTCGTCGATCCAGGGCGTTTCGACGATCTCGGTGTCGATGGCGCACTCGGCCTCGTCGACGGTGTTGGTCCAGAGGCGGACGTCGTAGGACTCGACCTTGGCGCTGTCGAGCTCGTATATGTCGACGTATGCGTATTTGCCGACGATGTTGGCGGCGCGCGCGGTCTTGATGCGGACCTGGAACTGCCGGCGTTCGCCGGTCGGCGTCGTGTCGAGCGGCAGCTGAATCCACTTTGTGCCCTGGGAAGTGGACGCCCAGTCGATGTGCCCGGTCGCCACGAGGTAGTCCGTGCCGAAGCGGGCAGTGCCGTCCACGGTCTCCCAGTCGATGTCGAACCGCGTGCTGCGGCTGTCGCCCGAAAGCGTGACCGGAATCCACGCGAAGCCGTTGGCGCGGTCGGCCACCGCGTCGTTGAGGCGGATGGATGGATAGCCGGAGACGGCATTGATGTTCTGGACCTGGAGATAGCCCGTGTCGGTGATCTTCGCCGACGAGGACTGCTTGACGATGGCCCCGATGCGGAGCGCGGGGTCGATGCCGGTTCCCACGACCTTCTTGCCGGCCTCGTCGTCGTTGACGCCCGTGAAGACGACATTGGCGTCGGCGGCACCCGCAATGTTCAAGGTGCCCCCGTCCTGGATGTAGATGCGGGTGCCGGGGCAGAACTTGACGACCGCCCCGGCGGAGAGGTTGAGGGTAGCCCCGGACGGAATGACGATGTCATGCCGGACGAGATGGGTGACGTTGCTCGCCCAGGTGGTGCTCCCGGCGGGCACTCGGCCGCCTTCGATGGCGATGTCGGGGTCGTTGAGGACGTAGAGGTCCGCGGTGGCACCGTCGGAACTCGCCTGCACTTCGTGCCAACCATTGGTGAGCTCGGCGGTGTTCCAGCGGACGAGCGCTGAGCCGTCCGGCTCGCCGAGCGGCTGGACCGCCGTCACGAGCGTCCCGCCGAAGTTGGTCCGCATGTCGAAGCGCGAAGCCTCGGCGATGCCGTCCCCCCAGGCCATCGGTAGGAAGTCGAGCTCGCGGATTTCGACGTTGGCCATGCCGTCGGCGACGTTCACTGAGTGGTTGGTGACAATCTGGATGGAGAAGGAGCGGATTTCCCCGGCCACGTTGGTCGTGTTGAGCGGAATGGCCACGGTCTTAGTGCCGGCGGAAGAGTTCGCCCAGGTGACCGTGCCGGTGGCGAGGAGGTAGTCCTCGCCGTAGATAGCGGTGCCGTCCACAGCGCGCCAGTCGACGGAGAAGCGGTTGGTGCGGGTATTGCCACTGACCGTAAAGAGAACGTATGCGATGCCCATGGAGCGGAAGGCGGTGGAGTCCTGTACGCTGACGGATGGATAACTGCCATAGCTGAACCGCATCTGCAAGAAGCCGTTGTCGTAGAATTGCGCGGACGACGATTGCAGGGCAATCCGCCCGGGCTTGCCTTCGACCTCGGTGCCGGGGATGGCAACCCCAGCGGTGTCGTCGTTGACCGAGGTGAAAATCACGTCGTTGCCGTCCTCGCCGATGACCGACAGGCGGCCGCCGTCCTCGATGCGGATGCCCGTGTCCGGGCAGAACTTGACAACGGTGCCGGCGGTGACGGTCAGGGTGACACCACTTGGGATGATCACCCAGTGCCGGAGCAGGTGCGTCGTCTCGGCCGACCAGGTGCTGGTTTCGGCCAGACGGCCGCCCTCGACGGTCACGCCGGGGTCGTTCAGAACGTAGAGGTCCGCAGTAGCGGAAGTATCGGCGGAGGAGATTTCGGTCCAGCCGTTGGCGACCGCCGTCGTGTCCCAGGGCGTGACCGCCTCGCCGCCGGGTTCGCCGAGCGGCTCCGTGCCGGTGACGAGATGGCCCGAGAAGGAGGCGCGCGTGTCGTAGCGCAACGGTGCGGACGCCGCGGCGCCGCTCCAGGTCATTTCCAAGGTGTTGCGTTCGGTGATCGTCACCGTCCCCGTGCTGGCCGTGGCGGACAGGTAGGCGGAACGGGCCGCCACCAGGCGCACCGAAAACGTGGTTTTCCCGCCGGTCACGTGCGCGGTGTTGAGGGGAATCTGGACAGTCTTGGTGCCGGCGGAGGAGTTCGCCCACGTGACGGTGCCCGTGGCGAGCAGGTAGTCGTCGCCATAGACCGCCGTGCCGTCCACGGCCTCCCAGTCCACGGAGAACTCGTTGGTGCGCGTCCCCCCCGAGAGAACGAAAGGCACATAGGCCATGCCGCCGTTGCGGACGGCCGTGGTGCTCTGCACCGAAACGGTGGGAATCTGCGGCATGGAGACGTTGAAGAGGCGGACATGCCCGCCCGTCTCCACCAGCTGGGCCTGGGACGTCTGCAGGACGATCCGTCCTGCGGTGCCGTCTCCGACGCCCGTATCGGCCAGCACCGCCCCCCAGTCCTCGTCGGCAACGGAGGCCAGGACGGTCTCATGCTCCGCATCGCTGAGAATGAGCAGCTTGCCGCCATCCTCGACCCGGATGCCGGATTCCGGACAGAACTTGACGACCGCCCCGGCCCCGATCGTCAGCGTCTTCCCGGAGGGAATGACGACCCAGTGGCGAACGACGTGCGTCACCTCCGCCCCCCACGTGGCGGAGGCCCCGAGCCGCCCTCCCTCGATAACGCAGGCCGCCGTGTTGAGGACATAGAGATCGGTGGCGTTCGCCCCGCTCGTACAGGCATTCCAGCCGTCCGCCAGCCCCGTCGTGTCCCATGCCGCGACCGCCCCGCCCTCCGCATCGCCGATGGCCACCGTCCCGGCCACCAGCTTGCCACCGAACGTGGAACGGATGTCGTAGCGGATGGGCGGGGCGTTGACGGCCGTCGACCACGTCAGCCCCGCCCAGGCGTTACACGCCGCCAAAAGCGCTCCCGCCCAGGCCACAACGCTTGTTCGTGTTCTCATCTTCGTTCTCCTGCGGAGCGCAAGGCGCGAAAAAGAAGTTTTTAACAAAGAAAATACATGCCCCAGCAGAGCACGGCGGCGGCCGAATACTCCAAACGGCTATTCAACGGGGGTGATGGCGAGGCGGAAGCCTAGAAAATCCCAAGTGTTACCTGGTCCACACGTATTACCGCCTTCAAAGCCACAGAATCGGTATCCACTTCGAGCTGTAGCAGCCCAACCAACATTGAACCACGATGCTCCATACCAACACCCACCTCGAACCAATCGATAACTGCCCGACGAAGGCCCGACTGGATCGGTCACGGCAGAGGTGCCAAGATTGCTGTTCCACCAGTCCAGGCAAAGCTCGGCGACATTGCCATGCATGTCATAGATTCCCCAGGCATTTGGCAAGTATGACCCCACCGCCGTATGCTGGGAATAGCCGCCCTTTCCATCTGAATTATTGCCGTAATAACGTCCAACTTCTGCCACGTTGGGACAAGTCGTGGTGCTAGTGATGTTTTTTCCGCTGTTGAGTGCGGTTCCTGTTCCTGCACGGCATGCATATTCCCATTGTGCTTCTGTCGGAAGATCGGCCAATACGTTTGCCTTGCTGCGAAGTCGTCCCATGAAGGTATTTGCTTCGACTTGATTATGGGTGGGCCAGGCAGAACCATTCAAATCTCCACGGATTGTGTTGTAGCTCACCCGTTCTACAGGGCGCGTATCTCCTTTGTAACTGGCCGGAGTAGACCCTGTCACAAGTTGGAACTGTTTTTGTGTAACTTCAAATACACCCATATAAAATGGTTTCGTCAAAGTAACTAGATGCTGACTCTCCTGAGCCATAAAGTTATGGCCAACCTCATCTGCTGGGGTTCCCATCATGAACGTGCCCGGAGGGCAGAGGCGGAGGACGATTTTGCTGGTCTTGTATTCATCCGTCCAACCACCTTCGGGAACGGCGCCGAGGTAGGTGACGGGGTAGGAGATGGCGTCGACACCGCCTGAGATGTCGATGACCATGTAGGGGGCCCCACCGGTAAGGGCGGACATCTTGACGATAAAGGAGGAAGAGTTAAAGGTAGGGTAGTCGGAGGAGACATTCCAGGTCATGCGGTGGGTGCCGGGCTTGACGGGAGCGTTCACGCCGTCTCCGGAGAGGGCGCGGGGGGCCATGGAGACGTTCATGTCGTTGTCGAGGCCCTGCGGCCAGACCCATACGTCGGCGTCGGGGTCGGAGGCGACGACCTCGTAGTCGATGTCGACGAACCCGTTCCAAGGATAGCGCTGATGGGCGACGATGTTGGTGACGTAGACGTACGGGGTCTCGGGGTCGGCGGGCGCGGGATCGTCGTCGGCAAGCGCGAAGGGCGCACAGAGGAGGAAGGCGAGGAAGAGGAGGAGCAGGCGGAGGAGCGGGGAGCGGCAGGTGGTGGACAGTGTCTTCATGAGGGTCCTTTCCGGTGCGATGCGCCGATGTTGCGAGTGCGGGAAGTCCGCTTCCCGCCTACGGCGGGCAGTATAGCCCCGCCCTTTCCCGAAGGGAAATCAAAACAACCGCAGCATCAAAAACGTTTTACCTCCGCCCCCCCCCGCTTCCTCCATTGGAAACTGGAACTGGCAACACTCAAATTTGACGTAAGAGTGCCTTTTCGGTCGGGCCCGACCGTAGCTCTCTCCTCCCGCTCCTCTTCCCACGCGTAGCGCGCGCGGCCCCCGGAAACGGCCACACTATTGCTAAAAATGCTCCAGAAAATGTTGCCAATTTCCAATGTTGCCAGTTCCAGTGTTGCCAATATCCAATTGGGGTGCCGCTTCCCCGGCGCTTCCTCCATTGAAAATTGGAATTGGCAACTGGCAACACTGGCAACATTGGCAACACTCAAAAATGACGTAAGAGGGCCTTTGCGGTAGGGCCCGACCGCCGGGCGGGCCGAGCCCATAGGACGCGACACGAGCTCTCCAGGAGCGCGCCTTGCGCCCGGCCGCGACAAAGCGCGGCCTTCCCGGAAACGGCCACACTATTGCTAAAAACTCTAGATTTCTAGATTTCCTAGAATTTCTACCCCATCTAGCCGGACTTTCCCGGGCCCTCCAAGCCGACGGCCCGCCCGGCGGTCGGGCCGTAGCTCTCTCCTCCCGCACCTCTTCCCGCTCCCAGACGCGTCAGCGCCCCCCACTCGCCACTCGTCACTCGTCACTGCGCGCGAGCGCGCGCCCCCCTCCGCGAGGGGGGATGTCGCCGCCAGGCGGCAGGGGAGAGTACGCGCGATAACGAGCTTTTCCACAAACAAAACCGAACCAAATTTTATCCAGCATACTGAAAGTTATTGACACTGAACCAGTTTTCATTTAGCATATCGAACAGAAGGAGCCCTGCCATGAAAAAACTGATTTCCCGCCCCATCTACATCGACCGCATGATGCCCTTTCTCGGAAGCCGTGTCATCAAAGTCGTGACCGGTATGCGCCGTTGCGGCAAAAGCTCCTTTCTGCGGTTGTTCATGCGACACTTGGTCGAAAACGGACTCAAGACGCCTGACGAAATCGTCCATGTCGACCTGGAAGCCTTCGAAAATTCGGACATTCAGACCGCCGCAGACCTGGATGCCCGCGTCAAGACACGAACCCAACACCCGGACCGGCCGACGCTCCTTTTTCTTGACGAAGTCCAATACGTCGAAGGCTGGGAGCGCGCCGTCGCCGCCTTCGCCGGGGGGGCCTCAAACTACGAAGTGTTCCTATCCGGCTCGAGCGCGAAACTGTTCTCCGGCGAATTGGCCACGCGCCTTTCGGGGCGCTTCGTCGAGTTCCCGATGCTACCGTTGTCCCTGGGCGAATTTATGCGCTTTTCCGGCCTCGACAGCCCTTCCGAGGCCTTTCGCGCCTACCTTCGGTATGGCTCCCTTCCCGGCATCCACGACTTCCGGGAACTATCCGACGAAACCGTCTTCCCCTACCTCCGCTCTGTCTATGACACCATCCTCGTCAAGGACATCCTAGAACGAAACAAAATCCGCAACGTCCGCCTCGCTCAGGATGTCATCCGCTACCTCTTCGACAACATCGGAAACCTCACCTCCGCCTCACGTCTCGCCGACTTTCTCAAATCCCAGCGCCGCGATGCCTCCGTCACCACCCTTCTCGGCTACCTTGGCCAGATCACCGATGCAAATCTCGCCGTCAAGCTCCTCCGCTGGGATGTCCGAGGCAAGCGGCACCTTGAAGTCGCCGAGAAATACTACGCCACAGACCTCGGCCTCCGTCACGCGCTGCTCGGCTATCGCCCGGCCGATATCGCCGGTCTCCTTGAAAACCTCGTCTGCCTCCACCTGCTCCGTGGCGGATGGCGCGTCAGCGTCGGCCACCTCCCCGACGGCCGCGAAATCGACTTCGTCGCAGAAAGCCCACGTGGCCGGCTCTACGTACAGGTCGCCACCACCGCCCTCGACCCCGCCACCCTCGCCCGCGAACTCGCACCCCTCCGCGCCACTGGCGATGACTTCCCCAAGCTGCTCCTCACCCTCGACACCGTCCAACCTGACGACTTCGAGGGCATCCGCCACTGCCGCGTCCCCGACTTCCTCTTATCCAACCCCGCCCATCTCCCTGACTTGGACAAATAGGGACAGGCCTCGGCCCCCAAAATTGACGTAAGAGCGCCTTTTCGGTAGGGCCCGACCGCCGGGCGAGCCGAGCCAGAAGGACGCAAGAGGACGATCCAGAAGCGCGCCTTGCTCCCGGCCGCGACGAAGCGCGGCCCTCCCTGAAACGGCTGCACTATTGCAAAAATTCTCCAGAAAATGTTGCCAATTTCCAATGTTGCCAGTTTCAGTGTTGCCAATTTCCAATTGGGATGCCGCTTCCCCGGCGCTTCCATTGGAAATTGGTATTGGCAACTGGCAACACTGGCAACATTGGCAACATTGGCAACACTCAAAATGGCGTAAAGCACAAAAAACCCGGCGCGAGGCCGGGTTTTTCGCGAAACGCGGTGTGCGTCCGTCAGCGGCGGCTGCGGAGGTGTCCCTTGCGGAGGAATCCGTCGTAGTGGCGGGTGACGAGGTGGGATTCGACCTGCCGCATGGTGTCGAGCATGACGCCGACGATGATCAGCAGGGACGTGCCACCGAAGAACTGCGCCACCAGCGGCGGGATGCTCAGGGCCGCGTTGAGGACAATCGGGAGGACCGCGATGATGGTCAGGAAGATCGAGCCGGCCAGCGTGATGCGGGTCATGGTCTTGTCCAGATACTCCGCCGTCGGCTTGCCCGGGCGGATGCCGGGGACGTAGCCGCCGTACTTCTTGAGGTCGTCGGCGATCTGCACCGGATGGAACTGCGTCGCAACCCAGAAGTAGGAGAAGAACAGGATCAGAAGCCCGTAGACGGTCAGGTAGAAGAACGACGCCTCGCGGACGAGGTGGGTCTGCGCGAACTCCCGGGTCGCCGGCATCCATTCCAGCACCTTGCCCACGAACATGAGGATGGCCGAGGCGAAGATGATGGGCATGACGCCGGAGTAGTTCACCCGGAGGGGCATGTACGTGCTCTGCCCGCCGTAGGTCTTGCGGCCGACGACGCGCTTGGCGTACTGCACCGGAATCTTCCGCTGGGCCTGGGTCACCGCCACGACGCCGGCGATCACGAGGAACGCCAGGGCGATGATGACGACCAGCTTGAAGATGTCGTCCGGGAGGGAGAACGTCTCGATGGTCTGGTGGATCGCTCCCGGGAGGCGGCTGACAATGCTGACCGTGATGATCAGCGAGATGCCGTTGCCGATCCCGCGCGCGGTGATCTGCTCGCCGAACCACATGAGCAGCATGGTGCCCGTGGTCATCGACAGGACAGCCAGCAGCAGGAACGGAACGCGGCCGAGCAGGACAATCCGCTCGCCTTCGGCCGCCGCCAGCCCGATGCTGCCGGGGTTGAGCAGAGCCGCCGCGAAGCCGAATCCCTGCACGATGCACAGGAACACGGTGAGGTAGCGACCGTACTGGATGATCTTCTGGCGGCCGCTGTCGCCCTCGCGCGCCAGGCGCTCGAGGGACGGAATGACCGCCGTCATCAGCTGCAGGATGATCGAGGCGCTGATGCTGGGCATGATGCCGAGCGCGCCGACCGCCGCGGCGGTGAGCGCACCGCCGCTGAACAGGTCAAGCATTCCGAGGAAGCCGCCTCCGCCGTTCTGCGTCATGCGGTCGACGATGGCCTGCAACGAGGCGACATCGACGCCCGGCAGCGGAATCACCGCCAGCATGCGGCAGAGGAAGAGCATCGCGCACGTGAAGAAGATGCGCTGCCTCAGCTCGGGAATCTTGAGGGTGTTGGAGAATGCGGAAAGCATCTAGGGGTCCTTTCTGCGAGAGTTTCGGACTCTACGCCTGGGGAGCCTCTTCCGCCGGGGCCTCGACGATGACCTTCGCCGGATGGGCGGAAAGCACCTCGCACGAGCCACCCGCGGCCTCGATCTTGGCCTTGGCGGACGCCGAGAAGGCGTGCGCGGAGACCTTGCGCGCCTCGGTGATCTCGCCGTTGCCCAGGATCTTGACCAGGTCGTTCTTGCCGATGCGGCCGGCCTCGAAGAGGGCGGCGGGGGTCACGTCGCCCTGCACGAGAGCGCACAGGTCGCCGACGTTGACCGCCGAGTACTCGACGCGGTTGGGGCTCTTGAATCCGCGCTTGGGGATGCGGCGGATCAGCTTCATCTGGCCGCCTTCGAACAGGGGCTTGTGCTTGTGGCCGGTACGGCTCATCTGGCCCTTGTTGCCCTTGCCGGAGGTCCGGCCCTTGCCCGAGGATTCGCCACGGCCGACGCGCATGCGCGCGGACTTGGCGCCCTTGACGTTCTTGAGTTCGTGAAGTTTCATCTGACGTCACTCCTTGCTCTGCTCTTACTGGCGCAACGCCAGCGTCTCTTCGCGGGAACGCAGCTGCAGCAGCCCGTCCATCGTCGCCTTCACCACGTTCAGCGCGCTACCTGCGCCCAGGCTCTTGGCCAGGACGTCGTGGATGCCGGCCAGGTCGAGGACCGCGCGCGCGCCGCCACCGGCGATCACGCCCGTTCCCTTGGAGGCGGGCTTCAGCATGACGCGGGAGGCGCCGCAGCGGCCGATCACCTCGTGGGGGATCGTGCGGTCGTCCTTGCGCGTAATCTTGACCATCGCGCGGCGGGCCATCTCGGTCGCCTTGCGGATCGCGTCCGCGTTCTCGCGGGCCTTGCCCAGCGCGTAGCCGATCTGGCCATCGCCGTCGCCCACCACCACGAGGGCGGAGAAGCTGAACCGGCGGCCGCCCTTGACGACCTTGGCGCAGCGATTCACCTGCACCACGCGTTCCTGAATGTTGTCCCGCTTCTCGAAGTCCTCGGTCTTGCGGTCACGCTTGTGGAATTCTTCTGCCATGGAAAGCTTCTCCTAGAACTTGAGTCCGGCCTCGCGGGCGGCATCCGCCAACGCGCGAAGGCGCTTGCTATAGACGAACCCGCCGCGGTCGAACACCACCGTGGTGATGCCCTTGGCCATGGCGGCGGAGGCGGCGGCGGCGCCGACGGCCTTCGCGGTCTCCGCGTTGAGCGGCTTGCCCTTGAGCTCGCCGGTCAGCGTGGACACCGACGCGAGCGTCTGGGCGGCGGCGTCGTCGATGAACTGCACGTAGAAGTGCTTGTTCGAGAGGAACACGCTCATGCGGGGGCGCTCGGCCGTGCCCGAAACCTTGCGACGCAGCCGAAGGTGGCGCCGCACCCGATAATCCTTGAGACTCTTCACTTTCATTATGCCACCGTCTTTCCGGCCTTCCGGCGCACGTGCTCGTCCTTGTAGCGGATCCCCTTGCCCTTGTAGGGCTCGGGCGGGCAGAACGCGCGGATGCGCGCCGCGACCTGACCCACCAGCTGCTTGTCGATCCCTTCGACCTTGATGTGCGTCGCGTCGTCCGCGACCGTCACCTTGATCCCCTCGGGAACCTCGTAGTCGATCGGATGCGAGAAGCCCACGCTCATGTTGAGCTTCTGGCCGCTGATCGAGGCGCGATAGCCGACGCCCTGGATCTCAAGCTCCTTCACATAGCCGGACAGGACGCCCGTCACCATGTTCTGGAGAAGAGCCCGGATCGTGCCATGCATGGCGCGAGCCTGGGTGCCGTCGTTCTTGCGGGTCACGGTCACGACACCGTCCTTGACCTCGACAGCGATACATTCGGGGACGGGCTGCGAGAGCTCGCCCTTGGGGCCCTTGACGGCGATCGCGCCGTCGGCCACGGTCACGCCCACCCCGGCGGGGAGCGTCAATGGTTTCTTGCCAATTCGGGACATTTTTCCGAAATCCTTTCTGTGGTTACCACACCTGGCAGAGCACTTCGCCGCCGACGTTGGCCGCACGGGCCTCGCGGTCGGAGAGGATGCCCCGGCTGGTGCTCAGCACCGCCGTTCCCAGCCCGCCACGCACGCGAGGCACGTCCGCCGCGCCGACATAGCGCCGCAGACCGGGCTTCGACACGCGGTGGATCTGCTGGATCACCGGCTTGTCCATGGAATCATACTTCAACAGGACGCGAAGGGTCTTCTTGCCGTCGCGCTCGCCTTCCGACGAGTCCGCGATGTAGCCTTCCTTCTTCAACGTCTTCGCAATCTCCGCCTTCAGGCGGGAATGGCTCATCTCGACGGCCGGCAGGCCGGCCCGGCACGCGTTCCGGATGCGTGTCAGCATGTCCGCGATGGGATCAGAGCAACTCATGTTCCTTTCCTCCTTGTTACCAGCTGGCTTTCACTACGCCGGGAATCTTGCCTTCGCTCGCCAGCTCGCGAAAGCAGATGCGGCACAGCTGGAACTTCCGCATGTAGCCGCGGGAACGGCCGCACCGCTTGCACCGCGTGTACGCCCGGGACGTGAACGTCGCCTCCTTCTCGGGAGACGCCTTTTCCTTGGCCAGCGCCTCGGCCTTGTGCCGGATGCTGCGCTCGCTCTTCACCATAAGAGACTTCTTTGCCATCTCTGCAACCTTTCCTATGCGTTCGCAAACGGCATCCCAAGCAGCTTCAGCAGCTCCTTGGCGTCCGCGTCGTTCTTCGCCGTCGTCACGATCGTGATGTCCATCCCCTGCACACGCTTCACCTTGTCCGCGTCGATCTCAGGGAACAGGCTCTGCTCCTTCAGACCCATCGTGTAGTTCCCGCGCCCGTCGAACGACTTCGCCGGCACGCCGCGGAAGTCGCGGATGCGCGGCAGCGTCGCGTGGATCAGACGCTCCAGGAACTCATACATGCGCTCGCCGCGGAGCGTCACCTTCGCGCCGATCGCCATCCCCTCGCGCAGCTTGAAGTTCGAAATGCTCTTCGTGGCCTTCGTCAGCGCCGGACGCTGCCCGGTGATCTTCGCCAGGTCGTCCATCGCCGCCTTCAGCGCGTCGCGGTCCACCTGCGAGTTCACGCCGATGTTCACGACGACCTTGGACAGCTTGGGAATGTCCATCACGGACGGGAACCGGCCCGTATCCTTCAAGGCCTTGACGACCTCGTTCGTGTACTTGTCTTTCAGCACGGACATGGCTTACTCCTTCCCCTTCTTCTCGGCCGGCGTGACCACCGCGAGATTCGAGATCGCGATCGGGGCCTCGCGCTGCACGATGCCGCCGTTCGGATTGTCGTTGCTCTTCTTCAGGGTCTTCGTCACCATGTGGAAGCCTTCCACCAGCGCGCGGCCCGTCTTCGGATACACCTTCAGCACCTTGCCGGTCTTCTTGCCCTTGTCGGACCCGGCGATGGCCTTCACGATGTCCCCGCGCCTCACATGCAACTTCGGCTTGTTCATCACAGCACCTCCGGAGCCAGGGAAATCACCTTCATGTAGTTCATCTCGCGCAGCTCGCGGGCCACGGGGCCGAAGATGCGGCTGCCGCGCGGATTCTTCTGGTCGTCGATGAGGACGACCGCGTTGTGGTCGAACTTCAGCGTCGAGCCGTCGGGACGGCGGATCGGGGCCGCGGTGCGGATGATGAGGGCCTTGTGGACCTCGCCCTTCTTGACCATTCCCACGGGCTGGCACTCGCGGATCGACACCTTGATGATGTCGCCGATGTGCGCCACCGTCTTGCGCTGGCCGAGCACCTTGATGCACTTGGCCAGGCGGGCGCCGGTGTTGTCGGCGACCGGCAGTTCGGTCTCCATCTGGATCATGACTTCACCTCGCTTCCGTCGGCGCGCGTCGTGATCGACACCAGGCGCCACCGCTTCGTCTTGCTCAGCGGACGCGTCTCGGCGATCACCACCTTGTCGCCCTTCTTCGCTTCGTTGTTCTCGTCGTGCACGTAGAACTTCTTGCTCCGGCGCAGGATCTTCCCGTACACCGGATGCGTGATGCGCCGCTCGGCCGAGACCACGACGGTCTTGTTCATCGCGTCGCTCACCACGATTCCTTCGCGCTCCTTGCGCGTGTTCTTGCGTTCTTCGCTCATATCCTATGCTTCCTTCTTCGCCTCGTTGAGGATCGTCAGCAGCCGCGCGACCTCCTTCCGCGCCGCCCGGAGCACCAGCGGATGCTCCAGCTGCCCCATCGCCTTCTGCTGCCGCAGCTTCGCCAGCTCGGCTTCCGCCTCCGCCAGACGCTGCGCCTGCTCTTCCCTCGTCAGGTCGCGAATCTCTTTTGCCTTCATCTATGGCTCCTTCCCTTGCCGACTACAGGACCACGCCACGACGCACGAACGTCGTATGGATCGGCAGTTTCGTCGCCGCAAGCCGCAGGCATTCGATCGCCTGCGCCTCGGGAATCCCGTCCATCTCGAACAGGATACGGCCCGGACGCACGACGGCCACCCAGCCCTCGACCGCGCCCTTGCCCTTGCCCATGCGGACTTCCAACGGCTTCTTCGAATAGGACTTGTCCGGGAAGATGCGGATCCAGAGCTTCCCCTTGCGCTTCATCGCGCGGTTCATCGCGACGCGGCACGCCTCGATCTGGATGTTCGTGATCCAGCAGCGCTCCGTCGTCCGCAGTCCGTACTCACCGAACGCCAGCGTGTTGCCGCTCATCGAGTTTCCCTTGCGGGAGCCTCGCTGGCTCTGGCGATACTTCACTCTCTTAGGCATGAGCGCCATGGCTTCTCTCCTTTCGTCCCGGCCGTGCCGCCGCGATCTCCGCACCATCCGGATTCTGGCAGATCCAGCACTTCACGCCGATCTTGCCCACCATCGTGTGCGCTTCCGCGAAACCGTACTGCACATCCTCGCGCAGCGTCTGCAGAGGCACCTTGCCCTGCATGTAATGCTCCGTTCGGGCCAGCTCCGCGCCGCCCAGGCGGCCGCAGGCCTGCACCCGGATCCCGAGCGCGCCCGTGTCCATCGCCAGCTGCATCGCGCGCTTCATCGCACGACGGAACGCGATGCGGCGTTCCAGCTGCGAGGCGATCGATTCCGCCACCAGCTGCGCGTTCGTGTCCGGATTCCGGACCTCCTGGATGTCAATGTAGACATCCTTGCCCGTCGCCTCCGTGATCTGCTTGCGCACCGCGTCGGTCCCTTCGCCCTTGTGCCCGATCAGGATTCCCGGACGAGCCGAGAAGATCTTGATGCGCACGCGGTTCTGGTGCCGCTCGATGATCACGTCCGAAATGCCTGCCTCCTTGAGGTTCTTGTCGATGATCTTGCGGATCAGCAAGTCCTCGTGCAGCATCTCGCCAAACGACTTCTTGTCCGCGAACCAGCGGCTCTTCCACTCCTTGTGGACCGCCGTGCGGAACCCGATCGGATTGACTTTCTGGCCCAATGTGTGCCTCCTGTTTCCTTGTAAATTACTTCTTCGACGGCTTCTCAGTCGTCAATGTCACCTTGATATGGCTCGTCTTCTTCCGAATCGACGCCGCCGAACCCCGCGCCCGCGGCCAGTACCGCGGAAACGTCGGCCCGTTGTTCACCACCGCGGACTCCACGTACAGGTCGTCCGCCGACAGCTCGCCGTTGTTCTCCGCGTTCGCCAGCGCCGACTTCAGCGTGTTCCCGAGCTCCTCCGCGGCCTTGCGCTTGTTCAGCTCAACGACCCGCAGCGCCTCGGCCACGCTCAGACCCGTGATCGCACGCGACAAATCCCGCGCCTTCATCGGCGACAGCCTCACGTACTTCGTCGTCGCTGTCAGATTCTTCTTTTCGCTTTCCATGTCACTTTCCTCCGGACCCGGCCGTGCCTGCCAGCACCGCCCGGTCCCCGGGTTTCGGCCCGTCCTCGCCCGCCATCTCCTCGATGACCGCGCCGGACAGCGCCTCTCTCACATCCACCACCCGGACCTTCGCCACCTTGCGCCGGCCCCGCAGCACCGTCAGCGGGAGTCCGTAGCGCACGCCGTGGCGCGAGCCCCGGTCGACGACCGCCAGACCCAGCTCCGGATTCACGTCCAGGACCTGCCCGTCCACGGGCACGTCCCCCGCTGTCTCCGTCGCCGGCGGAGGCATCCCGGACGCCGCATGAGCATCCAACGCCTCCATCGCCTCCGCCAGCCGCTTCCCCAGCCGCCCGATCCGGTCCGCCTGCTCCGCATTCTCCTTTCGGAGTCTCGCGTTCTCGGCGCCCAGCCGCGCTGCCGCTGTCTGCGACTCGCTCGTCAGCAATTCCAGCAGATCGTCTCTGCCTGCCGCCACGCCCCGCTCCGGCCCCGGGTGCCCGCCCCTCGCGTCCGCCTCGGACCTCTCCGGGTCCTCGGCCTCTCGCGCGGACTGCACCACCGTTCCGGTGGTCGTCTCCGCCTTCTCCGGGACCGCCGTGGGGGCCGTTTCCGGCCCGTTTTGCACTGATTCCGGGAGGGAAGTCGTCGGCGTGACAGCCGACAATTCCGATATCAAATCAAGTTTCCAGCGCCAATGCAAGCAAAAAATTACGCTCGCACCGGCGATCGCTCCGACGGCCAGTCCCAGCACCACGGGCCAGGCCCGGCCGACGAAGCGGTTCACGCCGTCCCCCGCCGGCTTACTTCAGGGCGACCGTCTTGTCCGTCGCCGCACCATGATGGCGGAACGTACGCGTCGGCGCGAACTCCCCCAGCCGGTGACCCACCATGTTCTCCGTCACGAAGACATTGGTGAACACCTTCCCGTTGTGCACGTTGAACGTGTGCCCCACGAACTCCGGCAGCACCATGCTACGCCGCGACCAGGTCTTGATCGGCTGCTTCTTCCCGCTCTTGTTCATCGCCTCGACCTTCTTCATCAGATGGTCTTCGACGTACGGGCCTTTCTTGATCGAACGACTCATAATACCTTACTTCTTTCTGCGTTGAACGATGAACTTGCGCGACGTCTTGCGAGGATTGCGCGTCTTCTTGCCCTTGGCCAGCTGGCCCCACGGCGAAACCGGGTGGCCGCCGCCGGACGAACGGCCTTCGCCGCCGCCCATGGGGTGGTCCACAGGGTTCATCGCCACGCCGCGCACCGTCGGGCGGATGCCCTTCCAGCGCTTGCGGCCGGCCTTGCCCAGCGAGATGTTCTCGTGCTCGAGGTTCCCGACCTGCCCGATCGTCGCCAGGCACCGCACGCTCACCTTGCGGATTTCGCCGGAAGGCAGACGGATCTGCGCGTACGTGTCGTCGCGCGCCGCGATCTTCGCCACCATCCCCGCGCTCCGCGCCAGCTTCGCGCCGCCGCCCGGGACCATCTCGATGCAATGCACGTTCATCGACAGCGGAATCGCCGACAGCGGCAGCGCGTTGCCCACCGCGGGCTCGGCCTTCGGTCCGCTCATCACCGTCGCCCCGACCTTCAGGCCGTCCGGCGCCAGGATGTAGCGCTTCTCGCCATCCGCGTACGCCAGCAACGCGATCCGCGCGCTGCGGTTCGGATCGTATTCGATCGCCTGCACCTTCGCGGGGATGTCATACTTCTGACGCTTGAAATCGATCAGACGCAGGAACTTCTTGTGCCCGCCCCCGCGATGCCGGATCGTGATCCGGCCCTGCGAGTTGCGGCCCGCCGTCGACTTCTTGATCTGGACCAGACGCCGCTCCGGACGCTTCTTGCTCACGCCTTCGAAGTCCGAAAGCGTCGTGAAGCGCAGGCTCGCCGTCCTTGGCTTATACTTCTTCAAACCCATGACGCACCTCTCTATGCCATCTCAATCGTGTTACCGTCCGCCAGCGTCACGACCGCACGCTTCCAGTCGGACGTGCGACCCGGCACCCGGTTCCGACCGACGCGCTTGGCCTTGCCCTTGCGCACCATCGTACGGACTTCCGTAACCTTCACCTTGAACTGCTGCTCCACCGCGTCCCGGATCTGCATCTTGTTCGCTCCCCGGTCCACCTCGAACAGATACTGGTTCCGGGCCTGCTGCAAAGCCGTGCCCTTCTCGGTCACCAACAACTTCTTGATGATCGTCTGCATTGCCTTACTCCTCCTCCCCGCCCATGCGCGCCTTCAGCACGTCCAGGCCCGCCGCATCCGCCAGGATCACCGGATACTTCATCACCTGGTACGTGTTCACCTGCGTCGCCGTCACCACGTCCGTCGCCGGAATGTTCCGCGCAGCAAGGCTCAGGTTCTTGCTCGCCTCCGCCACGATCAGCAGCGCGCCCTTGCCCCCGGCCGCGTTCTTCAGCAGCGGAACCAGCGTCTTGGTCTTGGGCTCCACCTCGCCCAGGCCTTCCGCCACCGCGACCTCGCCGGCCACGATCTTGTCGGAAAGCGCGCGATGGAACGCCAGCGCCGCGACCTTCTTGTTCACCTTCTTCGCGTAGTCACGCGGATGCGGCCCGAAGACCACGCCACCGCCGCGCAGGACCGGCGAACGCCGCGACCCCTGCCGCGCGTTGCCCGTGCCCTTCTGCTTGTACGGCTTGCGGCCGCCGCCGGACACATACGCCCGCGTCAGCGTCGACGCCGTGCCCGCGCGCTGCGCCGCACGATACGCCGTCACCACGTCCAGCACCGCCTGCGACCCGCGACGGGTCTCCAGCAGCGCGTCCGAAATCTCCTTCTCGCCGATCGTCTCGCCGGCAAGATTATAAACCTTGATCGTGCTCATGTCCGTACTACGCCTTCTTGATTGCCTTCCGAACCAGCACAATGCCGCCGTTCGGCCCCGGAACCGCGCCTTCCACCAGGATGGCGTTGTCTTCCGGCATCACCTTCACGACCCGCAGATTCTGCGTCGTGACCTCTGACGAGCCCATCTGGCCCGGCAGCTTCTTGTTCCTGAACACGCGCGCAGGCCACTCGCGGTTGCCGATCGAACCCGGACGGCGCGTCCACGCGCCACCGTGCGTCTCCCGGCCACCCGCCATCTTGTAGCGACGGATCACGCCCTGGAACCCGCGGCCCTTCGTCTTCGCCAGCACATCCACGTAGGACACGCCTTCGAAGATCGACGCGTCGAGCACGTCACCCACCTTCGCGTCCTCGCCTTCGTCCAGGCGCACTTCGCGCAGGATCTTCTTCGGAGCCTCCAGCCCGGCCTTCTTGAAATGGCCCAGCTGCGGCTTCGCCACGCGCTGCGGCTTCTGGTCCTCGAACCCGAGCTGCACCGCCTCGTAGCCATCCGTCGCGGACGTCTTCCGCTGCACCACCGCGCAGGGCCCCACCTGCACGACCGTCACAGGCACCTGGACGCCGCTCTCGTCATAGACTCGCGTCATCCCCACCTTACGACCAATCAAAGCTTTCATCGTCGCCGCCTCCTCTACAGCTTGATCTGGATGTCGACGCCGGCCGGCAGGTTCAGCTTCTTCAGCTCATCCACCGTCTTCGCCGTCGGGTTGATGATGTCGATCATCCGCTTGTGCGTGCGGATCTCGAACTGCTCCATCGACTTCTTGTCTGCGTGAACGCTACGGTTCACCGTGTACCGCTCGATGCGCGTCGGCATCGGAATCGGTCCGGCCACTTGGGCGCTTGTGCGCTTTGCGGTGTCCACGATGTCCTGGGCCGACTGGTCCAGCATCCGATGGTCGAATGCCCGCAAGCGAATTCTTATGCGTTGTTTCATGCCACTTTCTTTCGTTTCAGCCATGATCCTTGGCCCTGCGGCCCGCCTTCCGGCAACCCGCCAAGCCTTCGCGCCCTTGTGTCAAAGAACGCCCGGTTGAGCCCGTCGCCGGACCCTCCCGTTCCCGTTTCCCGCGCCCCGGCGGACCCCTTCTGGCCCTCCGTGGGTGACGCGAAAACGCGCAAACCCTACCCGCCCGCCCCCCCCTTGTCAACCCCAATCTTCGCTCCACCGAGCATTTTTTCTCCCCAACCGCCCTTTACCCCCGAAAATGGCCGCCCTAGCGGGTTCTCCCCCCCCCTTCCGGCTACAATTCCCAGCTTCCCCCTTCTCACCCCTTGTGCGCTTTCAAGACAGCCTGCCGTGAGAGCGGCCGTCCCCGCCCGCCGCGACGCGTGAGAATATGTCCGTTCGGATGTGATTGTAGTTTGTTGCATGGCCCATTGGAGGCCGCGCTTGTCGTGTCCGCTTTTTCTCGAATTTCGCCGTAAAACATCAGAATCTGCCCCCCTCTGGGAGGGGATGTCGCCGCCAGGCGACAAGGGGCAGTCCGCACGATAACGGGCTCGTCTATGACTTTCCCTCGACCGGGAGGTGCGAGTTCTCACCGTGCTCTTCTCGGGGATGCGGCTTCCAGCCGCGTTTTGCCCCCCTCCGTGAAGGGGGTGACACGCAGCGCCGGAATGAAAGGAAAAGTTATTGCCCGGGTGCTCTGGAAAATCGTGGAGGGGTATGGGCCAAAAGCCAATCGCGGAGCCCCTCGAAACGCATGGAGCCGTCGGCGAGGGCGAGGCCCGTCTGAATGATGTCGGAATCGGAACAGTTGACCCGGATTCCGTTGGTTTCAAGGAAGGTCAGCATGACGAACATGCCGATTCTTTTGTTGCCGTCCAGAAAGGCGTGATTGGCGACGAGAGAAGCCCCGATGCGGGCCGCCTTGTCAATCTTGGAGGGATAGAGTTCGTGCCCGTCGAACGTGGCGAAGGCGGATTCCAAAGCCGATTCGAGAAGGGCTTCGTCGCGGACGCCCACGCTTCCGCCCGTTTCGTCGGCGATGAATTGGTGGAGGAGAAGGACTTGTTCTTTTCCGAATTTGATCATTTCGCGAGCTCCAGAAAGGCCGCTTTGTGGCGGTTCATGACCCGACGCGCGACAACGGTGATCCGCTCGCTGTCCGTCAGATCAAGGTAATTTCCGTCGTCCAGATCGATTAAGACGTACTTCGGACGGTTGTTTTTGAAGATGACGGTCTTGCCGTCGCGGTCTGTCTGCCGAGCCACGGCAGAGAAATTTTGGTTGGCCGCCGTCATCGTGACAATCTTGTCAGGGTCGATTTGCATGGAAATCCTCTCCTTTTGTCGCTTGCAAGCGAAAAACTAGGCCAAAAAACATCCTAGAGTCAAGCCAAACATACCCGCCCCTCGTAAAAATCCAAGAAAATCTGGTTGTTTTTCGCTATTTCCGCAAAAATGCGGAGATGCGGGCGGCGGCGTTGGAGCGGAGGTTGAAGAAATAGAGGGCGTAGTCGAGGTCGTGGAAGCTGTCGGGGCCGAAGAGGGCGGGATCGGAGCGCAGTTCGGGCATGTCCAGGAACGTCGTGCAGATGATGGTGCCATGGAAGGGATTGATGGTGGCATCGGCGGGGCCGGGGCGGACGGGAACGAATCCGCCATCGGCCGATGGCATCACCGAGCCTTCGTTGAGCGACGCGGGCACGGGCGTCGTTGTCGTCGTCCAGAGCAGCGGATTGATGGCGACATTGCCGGGGGCGAACGCATACGAATCGTCCACGTTGAGATTGCCGCCGCCTTCGGTGTTCCAGCTCACGATGACGCCGGTGTCATCCGCCGCCTCGGCCGCCCGGGCGACCTTCTGGTTCGCCCGCAGAAACGTCTCGGTGACGGGCGTTCCTGCGATGTACGCCGCCACCAGACGCGCGGCCCGGTCAGGGTGCTTGGAAAGGTAGTCGGAAATGACGATTTTCACCATCTCCGCCCCTTGTCCGTGGCCGGCCAGAAGGAAAGGCCGCGATTCGTCGGCCTCGGCGAAATAGGCGTCCAAGACCGCAAACACATCCTGCCGCGCCGGGGAATCCGCCAGCGCCAGGGCCGCCCGCGCATGGGCGGGCTTCGTCGCCGCAAGCGTCGCGCGGTTGAGCTGGCGCCACATCGGAATCCACAGATCCGCGACGCCATCGAAGCAATCCGCCGTACCCGCGCAGATCGCCCGCGCGCGCTCCACGCCTTCCGGTGTCGCGCCGAACTGTCCCCAGCGCGGGCCTTCGGCATCGTCATACACCGTAGACACGAAAAAGATCACATCGGCCTCATGCTGGCGCGCCGCGCCGTCTGGACGCCGCAACCATCCTTCGGCCGTCACAAAATCCGGTGCCGCCTCACGCGGATCGGCGATCGTTTCTTCCTGCGGTTCTGCAAACGCATCAGCCGTCTCCTCGATCCGCATCGGCTCTTTTTGCCCTTCAACGGCCCCTTCCCGACCGCATCCGCAGATGACCAGCCCCGCAACCGCCAAACCGATCACGGACTGGAACAACGTCCAAAAAATCGTTTGTTTTACCGTAAAATCACGCGGCATGGCCTACCTCCGGCATCCGTTTTTCTTCCGATTTCCTACAGGGGCTCAACCGCCGACAGCCCCCGCGCCATGTGGGTATGGCAAAGGGCCAGCGCGTAGGCGTCCGTCACGTCGTCCGCCGGACATTCGGTCATCGAGAGCATGGACATGACCATGCGCGCGACCTGCTCCTTCGGGGCCTGTCCCCAGCCGGTGATGTTCTGCTTGGCGCGCTTCGGCGAGTACTCGAAAATCGGCACCCCCGCCGCCGCGCACGCCGAAATGCAGGCCCCGCGTACCTCGCCCAGCACCAGGGCGGTCTTCGGATTTTTCGCGAAATAGAAGCCACCTTCGATGGCCGCGGCCTCCGGATGGTACTCCGCGAGCAACGCCTCCACCCGCTCGCGGATCCGCCGCAGGCACTCCGAATGCCGTTCCTTCTGCGGCACCTTCACGACCTCGCCGTGCAGGGCGCGCCCCTGCGTCCCAGCCCAGTCCAGCACCGCCAATCCCGTCCCCCGCAGCGACCCGTCGATTCCCAGCACGATCATTCCTCGCCTCCCAATACACGCTTGCCCGGCTTTCGCCGGGCAAGCTCACAAACCATCTAGCTCTTCTAGACTATCTAGAATATCTAGACCATCTAGGTCGCCGTCCTTAGCCTTCCGCTGGCATCGCGTCCTCGGCGATGTCGCCGTTCATGTAGACGTTCTGCACGTCGTCGAGCTCTTCCAGCGCGTCCACCAGGCCCAGCAGCTTCTCGGCCGCCACCTTGTCGGTGACCGGCACCCAGGCCGTCGGGACCATGTTCACGCCCGAATCCTCGCCCAGCGTGTAGCCAGCGGCGGTGATCTTCTCGGCGATGGTCGGATACTCGTTCGGAGCGGTCAGGATTTCGAACTGCCCGCCCTCGTTGCTCATGTCCTCGGCGCCGGCATCCAGCACCAGCTCGGTCAGCTTGTCCTCGTCGACGCCTTCCGCGTCGATCAGGATCTGGCCCTTGCGCTCGAAGTTCCGCATAACCTGGTTGGTTCCGGCAAGCGCGGCGTTATGCCGCTGCAACAGATGGCGAACCTCGGCCACAGAGCGGTTCCGGTTGTCCGAGAGGCAGGTGATGATCATGCCCACGCCGCCGCCCGCGTATGCCTCGAAGACGATTTCCTCGAGCGCCACGCCGCCACCGGCGCCGGTGCCCTTGTCGATCGCGCGCTTGATGTTGTCCGCCGGCATGTTCACGGCCTTGCACTTGCCCAGGATGGTGCGCAAGGTGATGTTCGAGCCCGGGTCGCCGCCGCCGCTGCGAGCCGAGATCATCAGCTCCTTCGCCAGCCGGCTGAAGACCTTGCCGCGCTTGGCATCCGTCGCCGCCTTCTTATGCTTGATTGTCGCCCACTTGCTATGTCCGCTCATCGTTCTTTCCTTCCGGTTGATTCACAATCGCCAATCTCCGGCGCGGCTGCCCCGGACCTGCGGGCCGCCGCCTTCCGGCAGGGCCCGCCGCACCAGGGCGCGCCCCGCCGCTATTCCTCCTCCTCGTCGTGGCGGTTCTTCGCCGCCTCCGCGATGATCTTCTGCGCCACGTTGCTCGGCACGATGTCGTAGCGTGCAAATTCCATGGTGAACGACCCGCGGCCGCCCGTCATCGAACGCAGCTCCGAAGAGTAGCTGAACACTTCCGCCTGCGGCACTTCGGCGATCAGCACCTGCATGCCTTCCTCGGTCTCCATGCCCAGGATGCGGCCGCGCTTGTGCGTGAGGTCGCCCTGGCAGGCGCCCATGAACTCGTTCGGAATCGTCACGCGCAGCGTCATGATCGGCTCGCGCAGCACGGGCTTGCACTTCATCATGCCGTCCTTGAACGCGCCACGGGCCGCGATCTTGAACGCGATTTCCGAAGAGTCCACCTCGTGATAGCTGCCGTCGTAGACCGCGATCATCGTATCTTCGACGGGATACCCGGCCACCGCGCCACGCTGCATGGCCTCCTGCAGACCCTTCTGGATGGCCGGAAGGAAGTTACGCGGGATGGAGGTGCCGACGATCTCGTCCATGAACCACTCCTCCTGGCCTTCCGGCTTCGGCTGGATGCGCAGATAGACCTCTCCGTACTGGCCGCGGCCGCCCGACTGCTTCTTGTGCTTGTAGTGGCCCTCGCCCTTCGCCGTGACCGTCTCCTTGTAGGCGACCTTCGGCGTCGAAAGCGTGACCTCGACCTTGCTGCGGGCCTTCATGCGCTCCATCGCCACCGCGATCTGCACATCGCCCACGCCGCTGATGATCAGCTCGTGCGTCTCGTCGTTGCGCTCCACGTGGATGGTCGGATCGTCGTCCGCCACGCGGCGCAGCCCCTGGCCCAGCTTGTCCTCGTCGCCCTGGTTCTTCGGCGTCACCGCGAAGAAGCAGACCGGTTTCGGGAACGTGATTTCCGACATCTTGACGGACGTGCCCGGCGCGCACAGCGTGTCGTTCAGGGTCGTCACCTTCAGCTTCGCCAGCGCGATCACGTCGCCCGCCGACGCCTCCGGAGCCGTGTCCTGCGTCTTGCCCTTCAGCAGATAGATCGTGCCCGCGCGCTCCTTCTGATCCTTGGTCGAGTTGAACACCTCGGCATCCGCCTTCAGCGTGCCGCCCCAGACGCGGGCGATCGTCATCTGGCCCACGAACGGGTCGTTCACGTTCCGCCACACCTGCGCCACGAACGGGGCGTCCGCGGCCGGATTCACCACGTTGCCCTCAGCATCCGTGCCCGGACGGTCCAGCGGCGACGGCAGCAGCTTCGCCACCCCATCCAGCAGCTCGTCCAGCCCCAGACCCTGCTTCGCCATCATGGCGAACACCGGCACGAACTTGCCCTGCAGCACGCTCGCCCGGAGACCGGTCGCCAGCTCTTCCGCCGTCAGCGGCTCATCCGCGAAAAACTTCTCCAGCAGCTCGTCCGACGACTCCGCCGCCAGCTCCTTCAGCTTGTCATCCGGCTCGCCAAGGACGCTCTTGACGCCCTTGTTGCCGTCCGTCGGGATGGTCACCGGCTGGCACTTGTCGCCCCAGTGCTCCTGCACCGCGGCCAGCGTGCCCGCGAAATCCGCATTTTCCTTGTCGAGGCCCGTGATGACGATGCCGCGGGGCAGCCCCAGGCTCTCCAGCTGCTTCCAGGCGCGGATCGTGCCCACCTGGACGCCGCTCGTCGCATCGACCGCCAGCAACGCCGCGTCCGACACCCGGGTCGCCGCTACCACCTGACCGAAGAAATCCGCATATCCCGGCGTGTCCAGCATCACCAGACGCACCGCCTTGCCGCCCTTCGGACGCCACGTCCCGTCGAACGGCTTCGCCCAGATCGAGATCTTGCGGGCCTTCTCCTCGTCCGTCCAGTCGGCCATCGACGTCCCCTCGCCCGGGTTCCCCTGCCGGTCGTTCACGCCCAGCTTGTACAGCAGCGCATCCAGCAACGTCGTCTTCCCGCTGCCCGTATGCCCGACCAATGCAAAATTCCTCACGTCGCCGATCGCCATGTCTTTCATCCGTCTCTATCCTCTCAACTTCGGAATACACTATCTCACCCCGCGCCCCGCCGCCGCATCGGCAGCCTGGCGGACCGCGGACCCGCAAAGCATACCCGCATCCCCCCCCCCCCCCCACCCCCCCCCTTCCTCCCCCTCCCTTTTTTCCCCCCCCCCCCCCCCCCCCCCCCCCCCTCCCCCCCCCCCCCCCCCCCCCCCCCCCCCCCCCCCCCCTCCCCCCCCCCCCCCCCCCCTCCCCCCCCCCCCCCCCCCCCCCCCCCCCCCCCC
>JAEEGH010005192.1_pt1 | contig 32894 bp, 33 predicted proteins | sample 9134181 | NCBI WGS metagenome assembly JAEEGH01 (sample SAMN16246544, study PRJNA631951) | gut metagenome | biome: gut microbiome; feature: rumen; material: DP-attached | host: Bos | place: Iran: Karaj | collected 2018-10
TGTCTCTTGGTGCATTAAATCGATTTATAAATAAATCTCATTATCTGCTATCTCAAGACATCCAACTATTTACAATCGCTATTTCTTCTATATATCCTGCATCATCATTTGGTGTTTCCAAAATAAATGGAAGATTTTGAAGAACAGGATGTGTTGCAACTCGTTTCATTGCTTCCATTCCAATACATCCCTGCCCAAGCTTCTCGTGACGATCCTTTACAGCACCGCATTCATTTTTACTATCGTTGAAATGTATTGCCTTCAGTCTATCCAAACCGATGATTTTATCAAACTGTGTAAGAACACCATCTAAATCATTTACTATATCATAACCACCGTCCCAAACATGGCAAGTGTCAAGGCAAACACCTAACTTATCGCTAAGCGTTGTGCGGTCAATGATTTCTCTTAATTCTTCAAAAGTTTTACCCACTTCTGAACCTTTTCCAGCCATAGTCTCTAATAGCACTGTAGTGTGCATGTCTTCAAATAAAGCTGCATTAAGCCCATCAGCAATCTGCTGAATTCCGGTTTCTGGGCCCTGGCCCGTATGAGAACCTGGATGGAAATTGTAGTACTGATTTGGGACCTGTTCCATTCTCTGTAAATCCTGCTTAAGCATATCAAGAGCGTTCGCTCTGGTCTCTGGCTTTGCAGAGCAAAGATTCATTGTGTAGCTAGCATGTGCTACAAGGGTCCCAAACTTTTCTTTTTCAAGAATTTCCTGAAGCTTTTCAACATCTTCTGGCTCTATATCCTTTGCTTTTCCACCACGTGGATTTCTTGTAAACCATGCAAATGTATTTCCACCAAAATCCACCATCTGGCTTCCCATTGCCTCATATCCATTTGTCACTGACAAGTGACATCCTATGTATATCATTTATTACCTCACTATATCGTTTGATTTTCTATTTGAGAGCCTGAGTCCACTCTGCCTCCTTGAATCCTAATAATACAAAGTCGTCCCCTACAACAAGAGGGCGCTTTACAAGCATTCCATCTGTTGCCAATAGATTAAGCTGCTCATCCTCACTCATATCAGGAAGCTTCTTTGATAATTCCATTCCCCTATAAAGTTGCCCACTGGTATTGAAGAATTTCTTAAGTGGCTGTCCACTTTTTACATAAGCAGCTTTTATTGTTGTCTTGTCTGGATTACTTCCCTTAATATCTATAAGCTCATATTTGATTTTATTATCATCAAGCCATTTCAATGCTTTTTTGCAAGTAGTGCATCTTTCATAGCAATAAACTTTAATCATAGTCTTAACCCTCCTAATTTCTTTTGTATACTAAACCTCATAATTGTAACATAGCAAAGCCATACGCCAGCAATTCCAAAATCCTCCCTTGCATTAAGATTATAACAAATCTAGAGTTAGCTGTTCATATTTCTCCGTCAAGTCATTCAAGTAACTAAAGCAGTCATTAGGTTTATAAAGAATATTATGAGCTTCACATGTGTCTTCAAATATGCTCATTAACTTTTTGCTGTTAGGGCTTGGTACATTATAGGAATTGCCATAAGTTTTAATGTATTTTTCTTTCAGTCCAGGGAAATTTCTATCCAAAGCTTCATAAAAATATTCCCTGTCGCCTTCCCTCAAAGTCACTCCCATATCAAAGCAAATAATCCCCTTCACCCCCACACGAATACATTCCTTAAGTATCGCATTTACGTTTTCTTCATTATCATTTATAAAAGGAAGAATTGGAGTCAGCCAAACTACTGTTGGAATACCGCGCTTTTGCATCTCCTCTAGCACCTGTATTCTACGTTTTGTATTGCAAACATTTGGCTCTATGATTGCGCACAAGCCATCGTCAAAAGTGGTCAACGTCATCTGTACTACCGCCTTTGCCTTCTGGTTGATTTCATCCAAAAGCTCAATGTCTCTAAGAATTCTGTCTGACTTTGTCTGAATAGCTATGCCAAATTCATATTTTGAAATAATTTCTAGGCACTGTCTTGTGAGCTTTAGTTGCTTTTCACAATGCATATATGGATCTGACATGGCACCTGTGCCAATCATACATTTCTTTCTTTTAGATTTGAGAGCTGCTTCCAAAAGCTCTGGGGCATTCTGCTTCACCTCAATATCCTCAAAGGCATGGGTGAACTGGTAGCATTTGCTTCTGCTATCGCAATATATACAGCCATGTGTGCACCCACGGTATATATTCATACCGCAACAACCATTATTTGCAGTTAGTATCCCCTTCGCATTTACGAAATGCATTCAAGCCCTCCAATGTCATTGATTCATATATTACTATCACATATCCAACTATTTTTATACTAACACATATTTTAACAATTTAACGGATACTAACCATAACTACAGCAAAAATTCTTTAATTTTCTCTTCAACAAGCTTCACGTCAATCGGTGCCTCTGCTGACTCCATGGTCGTAATCAAATCTCTACCTAACAAATACCCATTTTTCTCATAATCTTGTATCTTCTTAAAATTCTTTGTTGCGTATTCTATGTCTGAAACAATTCCTAGATGCTCCCAATATTTAGTCCGCCTTGTACGTATATTTAGTGTTACAAAATCTGGGTATATGGTATTGTAGCCTAACTCAAGCATCGGCTCATATTGGTAAGGAATATTGTACTTATCTAAAGCATCCAATTCTCTTAGCTGTTCCTCTAATTCTTGTTTGTAATTTCTCAACTCATCCTCCATTTTTTCAATAATGCATCCCAAATAATCATTTCAAGTTATAGGATGCATAAATATCATTGCATTTTTGTAATTATGCATCCCACTTTTATTTTTTTCTGTTTGGGATGCATAAAACACAATATTCTGCTTGCATTTCTGATATATTCTCATTATTTTGACCGTCATATGCATCCCATATAGCACTTTTCTCATTTTAGGATGCATAACATCTAATATATATGCATCCCAAAACAAGATTTACCATATTCGGATGTATAACTAAAATCAGCATGCATCCCCATAAGTCAAATATCTAATCTGGGATGCATTACGCATTACAACCTTCAAATAACTCTAATAAATACACTCTGGGATATTAAGTGAAATGAAATAGCAAATATGAATAGTGATAGCTTTACGCCGTTCTGTAAGAATTTACAAAAATATAACCTCTAAATCATGAAATGTCAATATTAATATTTATCATATTGCCACTTTTATTATCATGAGATAAAAAAAGACCTGAGGACATTGAATTTTCGATGTTCTCAGGTCGATTAAGTTTTATTCCAGCTCTACAGTTCCAGGTGGCTTAGATGTAAGGTCGTACATTACGCGGTTAACGCCCTTAACCTCGTTGATGATACGGCTCATTACACGCTGAAGTACCTCAAATGGAATCTCTGAAGCCTCTGCTGTCATGAAGTCGATAGTCTCAACTGCTCTAAGGACTACTGCGTAGTCGTATGTACGCTCGTCGCCCATAACACCTACAGAGCGCATATTTGAAAGGGCTGCAAAATACTGATCTGGTAATTTTTCAAGACCTGCTTCTGCAAGCTCTGTACGATAGATATAGTCAGCATCCTGAACGATACGTACCTTTTCTGCTGTTACCTCACCAATGATACGGATTCCAAGACCTGGGCCTGGGAATGGCTGGCGGAATACAAGGTATTCTGGAAGACCGAGCTCAAGACCAACCTTGCGGACCTCGTCCTTGAAAAGATTGCGAAGTGGCTCAATGATTTCTTTGAAATCAACATAATCAGGAAGACCACCTACGTTGTGATGTGACTTGATAACAACTGACTCACCGCCAAGTCCAGACTCAACAACGTCAGGATAAATAGTACCCTGTGCAAGGAAGTCTACTGTACCAATCTTCTTTGCTTCTTCTTCGAATACTCGAATAAATTCTTCGCCGATGATTTTACGCTTTTGCTCTGGCTCTGTGACTCCAGCAAGCTTTGCATAATATCTCTCAGCTGCATTAACACGTACAAAATTAATATCAAATGTACCATTTGGACCGAATACGCCTTCTACTTCATCACCTTCGTTTTTACGAAGAAGACCATGGTCTACAAATACACAAGTAAGCTGCTTGCCGATTGCCTTTGCAAGGAGTGCAGCAAGTACAGATGAATCAACACCACCTGAAAGGGCAAGAAGTACTTTGCCATTGCCAACACGCTCACGAATCTCACCGATTGTGTGCTCAACAAAGGAATCCATCCTCCACTCACCTGATGTGCCACAAATGTTGCGAACAAAATTAAATAAAATGTCCTTACCCTTAACTGTGTGAAGAACCTCTGGGTGAAACTGAATGGCATAAAGCTTTTTGTCCTCGCATGCAGCTGCTGCAACTGGACAATCTGCTGTGTGTGCTATGATTTCAAAATCAGGAGCGACTTTGCTTATGTAGTCAAAATGACTCATCCAAACAATAGTAGACTTTTCAACACCTGCAAATAGAGAATTTGTAGCACCATCAATAAATGTTTCAGTCTTTCCGTACTCACGAACTGGAGCTTTTTCTACTTTGCCTCCAAGGAGATGCATCATAAGCTGTGCACCATAGCAAAGACCAAGCACTGGTATTCCTAACTCAAAAAGTTCCTTTGTGTAAGTAGGTGCTCCATCCTCATAACAAGAATTAGGTCCACCTGTAAGGATAATACCCTTAGGATTCATTTCTTTGATTTGATCAATAGGGGTGCGATAAGAATAAATCTCGCAATAGACGTTACACTCTCTGACGCGACGAGCAACCAGCTGGTTATACTGTCCGCCAAAGTCAATAACAATGACTTTTTCCTGGTTCATTAGACACTCCTTCTAATAAATGACTATTAAAATTTTCTCTAATATAGTATATATTTAGCTTTTCTTCAACTGAAAATATTAACAATTTAACATTTTCTTACGATAAATTATAAAGATAGGTATAGGTTTTTGATTTTCATCAGAAAATCAAAAACCGGACATAGACCAATGTTTTCTGAAAGAAAATGTTCCCCGCCAAAAGCGGGTTCTTGTGGGCTTTTTCCTTAAGTTGCCCACAAGAAGTCAAAGTTAATGTAAAGGAGTTTATAGCATGAGTTTAAGTGTTACAAATTCATTAACCTTACGACTTTATTATAATAACTACACAACTATGGTTAATAAATCTAACCGTAAAGACGCTACCACAGGCACTCTGTCAATGGCAGATGCCAGTGCACTTCGCAATGCTGTAAGAAAACTTCAAGATTTTAATTTTGAAGACGCGTCTGAAAGCCAAGTCCAAGAAAAACTAAAGGCTTTTGCAGATACTATTAACTATACTATATCCTCTGCGCAAAAATATGGTTCAAACAATACCGCAGTCAAAAATGCTGCCAATAATATAAAAAATCTCAACTCACAATACGAAAGTGAGTTAAAGAAAATAGGTATAAATATCGATAGCGATGGTACGCTTTCTGTATATGATTCTGCAGCCAAAAACTTCAAACGAGAGAGGTTTACAAAGTTCTTTGATAAAGAGAATCAGTACCTAAATGATTTGTATACAAATGCTAGGAAAATAACGAGAAAAGTGGATGTTAGAATATAACTTGCACTTTTGCCTCTTTTAGACTAAATTATGATATGGATGATTTTGTTCTAAAGCAATTTCTTCCTATAGTATAAATAATTGGAGGCAATAAAATGGCTTTTGGTAAATCCTCAAAAAAAAGAGGACTTAAAATAATTATCGTAGGTTGCGGAAAAGTTGGCCGCACCCTTGTTGATAGACTCTCCAAAGAAGGACACAATATTGTTGTCATCGATGAAAATCAGGATCGTATTGACAATCTTACAAATCTCTACGACATAATGGGCATTCAGGGAAATGGTGCCAGCTACAGCACTCAGGTTGAGGCTGGTATTAATGAGGCCGATCTCATTATTGCCGTTACTAACTCTGATGAGCTTAATCTTCTCTGCTGTACTATTGCGAAGCAGGTAGGTGATTGCGCATCTATCGCTCGAGTTAGAAATCCAGACTATTCAAAAGAAATTTCATACCTTCAGGAAAAGCTTGGTCTTGTAATGATTATTAATCCAGAGTTTGAAGCTGCAAGGGAAATATCATCTATTCTCTCACTTCCTTCTACTCTTGAGGTTTCTTCATTCGCCCATGGGCAGGCTGAAATGGTTGAATTTAAAATAGAGGAAGGAAACATTTTGTCTGGTCTTGCCATAAAGGATTTATCACAGGCTATTTCCAGCAAGGTTCTTATTACTGCAGTTAAGCGTGGCTCTGATGTAATTATTCCTACTGGTGAATATGTTTTACAGGCGAATGATATCGTATGTGCTGTAGGTGCTAGACGTTTTGCCCGTACATTCCTTAATGAAATTGGTTTCAAGACTCGTCAGGTAAAGAACTGCCTTATCGTAGGTGGCGGCAAGGCTTCGTATTATCTTGCAAAGCTACTACTTCAGGCAAAAATTGACGTTAGTATTATTGAACGCAGTAAAGAACGTTGCGAAGAGCTTTCTACTGCTCTTCCAAAGGCAACTATTATAAACGGTGACGGCGGCGATGAATCACTTCTTAGAGAAGAAGGCATCGAGTACGCAGAAGCCTTTGTTCCACTTACTGGAATTGACGAAGAAAACATTATCTTGACCTTATATGCTAACCAGGTCAGCAATGCAAAGGTTGTTACCAAGGTTAACCGTATCAACTTCGATAATGTTTTATCGCAATTAAACCTTGGTTCTGTTGTTTACCCAAGACACATTACTGCAGAATCAATTATTGCATATGTTCGTGCCAAGAGTGCTTCAGGAGACGGTAATGATATTCTTACCCTCTACCACCTTTTCGATCAAAAGGTAGAAGCTATTGAGTTTAATATTAGCGAAAAATCACGAGCAGTTGGTGTACCATTCTCTGTTCTTCAGTTTAAAGATAACGTACTTATTGCATTTATCAACCGTAACGGAACAATCATTATTCCTAGTGGTTCAGATACAATTGAAGTTGGCGATACTGTAATGGTTGTAACAACTCACACTGGCTTCGGCACAATATTAGATACATTGAGGTAATCGGACATGAATAATTCCGTAATTCGATTTATTTTAGGATATGTTGTAGGCTTCATGGGTCTGTTTTTGACATTACCTATAATAGTCGCATTTATTTATCATGAAAATGTTTGGTTTGACTATGCTCTTGTTGCTTTTCCATGCTTAGTTCTTGGAATACTTAACAGCTACTTCAAGCCTAAAAAGTTTTCTTTCTACTTAAAAGAAGGTTTCTTCTGCACTGGTGCTTCTTGGGTAGTATTATCTGTAATCGGCGCTATTCCACTTTGGCTTACCGGTGAGATTCCTAACTACATAGATGCTTTATTTGAAGCAGTTTCAGGATTTACTACTACTGGTGCTTCTATTTTACATAACGTAGAGGCTCTCAGCCATGCATCATTGTTTTGGCGAAGCTTTACACACCTTGTTGGTGGTATGGGTGTATTAGTATTCTTGCTTACTGTTATACCTTTGGCCGGCGGCGACGGTTCTCAGTTCAATCTTATGAAAGCGGAATCGCCTGGTCCTTCTGTTGGAAAGCTTGTTCCTAAGCTTAAAAACACAGCGCAAATGCTCTACTTAATATATCTTGGACTTTGTGCTACTGAAATAATACTTCTACTTATAGCAGGAATGACTCCATTTGAAGCGATAAATACTGGTATTGCTACTGCAGGTACAGGAGGATTTGGTATTTATTCTAGCAGTATCGGTGGCTTCAATGTTGCCTGCCAATGGATTGTAGCAGTCTTCATGTTTATATTTGGTGTCAATTTTAACTTCTACTATTACATTTTATTCCATCATGCTCGCACGGCTTTTCGTATGGAAGAGGTTAAAATGTACTCGTTCTTGACTGCACTTTCAATCGGTATTATTACCGTAAATACGTTAAGCTGTAGCGCTGGATTATTTGATGCACTTACAAAAGCTGCATTCCAGGTTACTTCAATCCAGTCATCAACTGGTTTCTCTACTGCAGACTTCGCTCAGTGGCCTCAAACCAGCCGATGCGTTTTAGTTTTACTTATGTTTATTGGTGCCTGCGCTGGTTCAACAGGTGGTGGTATCAAGGTTTCTCGTTTTGTTTTAATGGGAAAGGCTGTTCACAAAGAACTTATTGGTTACATTCATCCACGTAGCGTTCGTAAAACAATCATGGATGGCAAGCCAGTTAACCATGAGACAATTCGTTCAAACAACGTATTTTTTGGTACATTTATGCTTATATTCTTCGTAAGTGTATTTATACTTTCCTTTGAAAACCTTGATTTTTCTACAATATTTACAGCGGTTATTGCCACAATGAGTAATATCGGTCCAGGACTTAGCCTAGTTGGTCCAGCTGAGAATTTTGCATTTTTCTCATGCCCTTCAAAGCTTGTTCTTATTTTTGATATGCTAGCTGGTAGATTAGAGTTATTCCCTATTTTGATGCTATTCCATCCTACTATATGGAGAGACTTATTCACTACTTATCACTATAAGACACCTAAAAATGCCGGAAAGATAATGAAAAACTAATGAATACTACTATTATTAAAATGACTGATGCTTACGAGTATCAGTCATTCTTTAAAGAAATAAATAATTACTCTATAGTTGATTGCAGAGACCTTGAAGGCACTCGCTGTTATTTGGATGACTCTGCAAAAGAAACTATTATAGAGCGCATAACGGAATTCCCATCTGAAGGAATTCACTTCATCGATTCTGGAAACTACCACTATCTGAGCCTTCTATGGCTTAACAAAATCACTACCCCATTTAGCTTAGTTTTATTTGATCATCATCCTGATAATCAGCCTCCTAGTTTTGGCGATATTACCTCCTGTGGTGGATGGGTCTTAGAAGCTACGGAAACCCTTGAAAATCTTAAAAATGTATTTACATTTGGTGTAGGTAATGAGATTCCTGCAAAAGATATTCCAACAGATTTACCTATTTATATTTCAATCGATAAAGACGTACTTTCTGAGGAATTCGCAATTACGGATTGGGACCAGGGCACTATGTCCTTGGATGAAATGATTTCTATACTAAAAGAATTATTTTCTGGAAGGAAAATTATTGGTGTGGATATATGCGGCGATTCGGGAGAAAATGCCCATTTTGCCTATGATATTAATAATCAGACAAATAGAACTCTTTTTGACTTTTTATCGGAAAAATTTTAAACTATAGGTAAGAAAAAAGATTGGAGGGAATCACTATGTATCCAGTAATTACAATTAGTAGAGAATTCGGCAGCGGCGGACATAGCATAGGCGAGGCTGTAGCAAAACAGCTAAACATTCCATTCTATGACGGGGAAATAGTTAATAGGGTCGCTATCGAAAGCGGATATGCAAAAGAGCTTATAGAAACCCAAGGTGAATACACATCTTCTACAGCAATGTGGTTTGATATTTCAGCAGCTGGCACAATGTATTTCCAAAGCCCACAGGATGAGATTTTTATCGCGCAGAAAAAGGTCATTCTTGATTGTGCTAGTAAGGGTCCTTGCGTAATTGTTGGTCGTTGCGCAGACTACATCCTCAGAAAAGAAGGTGTTCGCTGTATGAATGTAATGATTCATGCCGACATGGAGCACCGTAAAAAACGTGTCTTAGAAAGATATGAAAACATCGAGAATGTTAGTATCGAAAAGCGACTTGCCAAGAAGGACAAACAAAGAAAAACATATTACAAATATTACACAGACAAAACATGGGGTGATTTTAGAGAGTATGACGTTATCTTAGATAGCGGATTACTTGGAGAAGAAATGTGTGTAAAAACCATTTGTGATTTGGCTGCAAATTACCCAGAGTAACAAAATTTTAGGCTTAATATAAGGACATAATAATGAAAAAAGGACTAGTTATGGAAGGTGGCGCAATGCGTGGAATGTTCACCTGCGGTGTCATTGATGTATTAATGGACGCAGGGATAGCATTTGATAGTGCTATTGGAGTTTCCGCAGGCGCCACTTTTGGTTTAAATTACAAATCTAAGCAGGTTGGACGCCCACTTAGATACAACAAAAACTATTGCAATGATAAGCGTTATGCCAGTCTTCGTTCACTTTTTACCACTGGCGATGTATATAATGTAGATTTTTGCTACAATACGCTTCCATACGAGCTTGATATTTGGGATACTGAGACCTTCTACAATAATCCAATGGATTTTTATTGTGTTGTTACTGATCTAAATACCGGCGAGGCTGTATATCATAAATGCGATAATGTGGATTACACTCCAGAAGGGGCTGATATTCAGTGGATAAGAGCCTCAGCATCTATGCCTGTAGTCTCTCGCCCTGTAGAAATAGATGGCGGCATATACTTAGATGGTGGAATGGCAGATTCTATCCCTCTGAAATTTATGGAAGAACAAGGTTGCGACAAAATTTTAGTCATTGAAACACAGCCAGCTGATTATATTAAGAAGCCACAAAAATACATGTGGCTCATTAAATTAAAGCTTGGCAAATTCAAAAACATGATTGAAACAATGACTAATCGCTATAAAGTATATAACGAGCAAAAAGCCTATGTTAAATCCAGAGAGGAATCTGGAAATGTTTTTGTTATCAGACCTGAAGCACCTCTTAATATTGGTGCCACAGAAAATAATCCAGATGAACTTCAACGTGTATACGATATTGGAAGAAGGACTGCACTAGATTGCCTGGATAAACTCAAGTCTTATTTGGGATATGCTGTTGAATAGATATGTAGGATTATTGAAAAAATGATTTTTTTCAATAATCTATGCTATACTGTAAATATAATATTGGTTAGGAAACACTTTTTAATATTAGCATTGGGGGGCTTATTATGTTAAAAGAGTACACTAAGATTCCGGCACCATTAAATTCTGAAGTAGCACTTAAAATTATTCCAGGACACTTCGCTACAAATCACTCACATATCACCAACTACATGGAAATTGGCACAATGAAAACTCGTTGTAACGAAGCCCAAGGAGTTGCTCAGCTTTTAGCTATGCACTATTCAGTATCTACACCTGTAGATACAATCATTTGTGCCGACGATATGGAAGTTATCGGTACATTTCTAGCACAGGAGCTTACAAAAGCTGGCGTTGCTAATTACAATCAGCACAAAACAATTTATGTAACCTCTCCTGAGCTTACATCCACAGGCCAAAGCATTTTCCGCGATAATATGCAAATGGCTGTCCGTGATAAAAATGTATTGCTATTATTCGGTTCACTTAGCACCGGTCGTACGGTAGAAAGCTTAGCAGAGTGTGTAAAGTATTACGGAGCTAAAATCAGCGGTGCATGTGCAATTTTCTCAGCAGTTGATACAGTTCAGGATATTCCTATTACTGCAGTATTCCATGATCAGGATATTCCAAACTATCAGTCATATCCTCTTCATGATTGCCCACTTTGCAAGCAGGGTGTTCCAATTGATGCAATCGTTAACTCATTTGGATATTCGGAATTACGATAAATAAAAAAGCCAACTGTTACGGCAACAAGCCTGAGTGTTTCTCAGCTCAACAAAATGTTTTGCTTGAGAAACCCCAGAGCTTGTTACCTACAGTTGGCTCTTATTATATTTTTACTTAAACTTGTACAAAAGCTGGTGTATCAGCAGGTGCATCAAGCAATTTCTTAAGTTCATCATCAACCTTAAGAAGGGTAATTGAAAATCCTTCCATATCAAGAGATGTCATATAGTTTCCTACTAAAGTCTTAGCCACTTTGATTCCCTTTGAATCTAACACATCCTTAACATGCTTATTTGCAACAAACAGCTCCATAAGAGGAGTGCCACCCATGCCATTAACCATAACAGCTACTTCATCTCCAGAATTATAAATGCCTTCCGCAAAAATCTTGTCCAAAAGTTTATCAGAGATATCATTAACTGTGCTGATTTTCTCACGGTTAACACCAGGCTCACCATGGATACCAATTCCAATTTCAATTTCATCTTCTGCTAAATCAAAGCTAGGCTTTCCAGCAGCAGGAACTGTGCATGCGTCAATAGCCATGCCCATTGAACGAACATTCTCAATTACTTTTTCTGCTACTCTCTTAACATCTGCAAGAGAACCGCCCGCCTCTGCACATGCACCAGCAATTTTATGAACAAAAATAGTACCAGCAATTCCACGACGTCCTGTTGTCCATGTACTATTTTCTACTGCAACATCATCTGCTGTAATTACCTGCTCAACTTCAATTCCTTCATCTCTAGCCATGTCAGCTGCCATTTCAAAATTCATGACATCACCAGTATAGTTTTTAATTACAAGAAGAACTCCTTTGCCGCCATCTGCAGCCTTAATAGCCTCATATACCTGGTCAGGTGTTGGAGAAGTAAATACAGCTCCTGCAACGGCACCATCAAGCATACCCTTGCCAACATAGCCACCGTGAGCTGGCTCATGACCACTACCACCACCAGAAACTAAAGCAACCTTACCCTTAGAGCCACCAGCTCTAACAACAACATCAAAGCCATCTAATCGACGTATATACTGTGGATAAGCTGCCACCATACCCTCAAGCATTTCATCAACAATGTTGTCTACACCATTAATTAATTTCTTCATAATTTAACCTCCTCCTAGTGATTAAATACTCTCTGTTACGCTATCAAACCTAGTGTCACCTACAGTCACTGTATGTTCTTTCCCCCAACACTAGAATTTGACAGCTACAGAAATTTTTACTCATTATTAATTAATTTTATTTACGCCACGAGTGTCTTCAGCTGCTTTTAAAACAGCATCAAAATCGCTTCCAACCATAGCAGTTACTGCTGCGGCGATTGTCCCCTCAACAATTGGAGCATCTGCCAATTGAACTCTTATTCCCTCATCCTCAAGCAACTCAATGGCTGTCTCGGAACTCATTACCCCACTTCCGAGATCTGCCAAAACAACTACTCCATCCCCATCATTAGCCTGCTTGATTGCTTCGGAAATACGAATTGCATCTGTGCCTATGGACTTATCTTCCAAACCACCTGCCGCAATGATTCCATTATGTGTAGGTGCAATTTCTGTAGTCAAATCCTTCAGACCTTCTGCTATTTTCCAGCTGTGTGAAACAAGAACTAATCCTACCATGACTTTCCCCCTTTACATACTAGCCCTTTACAAAATCACGAATGGTCTCTAGTGTCATAGTAAGTGATGTTGCTCCTGGATCCTGATGACCAATACTTCTCTCACCTAGATAGCTTGCACGTCCCTTTGTTGCTGCAATTGTTTTAGTGTATTCTACACCCTCATTTGCTGCTGTACATGCTGCATCTAAAGCATCAGCAAGACTTGCTCCCCCAGCAAGCTTTTCTGAAAATGCATCTGTAGCTGGCATCAAGGCATCAAGCATAGTCTTTTCCCCTTTGACTGCTTTACCTCTCTTTTGAATGCCTGCGATTGCTGCTTCTAATCCTGATTTAAAATCCTCACCAGTTACTTCTGATTTTCCCGCGAAAACCTTGGCTGCTTCCATATACGCCGTACCATAAAGTGGACCTGAAGCTCCACCAACTGTAGATAAGAGAGTCATGCCTGTTGTCTTTAGGACTGCTCCTATATCTGCCTGGTCAGATGGAACTTTTTCGATAACTGCCTGAAAGCCACGCGCCATATTAACGCCATGATCTGCATCACCAATTTCTCGGTCTAAATCAGTAAGAAAATCTTTGTTGTCGATTATTTTCTCACTTATAGCCTTCAAGCAATCGTAGATTCTTGTAGACATAAAAAATTCCCCCTCCTTCTATAAATGAATGTTAACCTCATTATAACACTCATTTCATAAAAGAGAGAGAGAATTTTCAACATATAATATTAATCTGGGGTTAATTCCCTAGTTTGGAAGAATCGCATTAGTCACACCTGTTATAGACACATGTATTACATGTGTCTATGACAATATTGAGTTTGCGATATCATGACGCATATACTTATTTTCGAAGCTAATCCACTCAGTAGCCTCATAAGCTTTTGCTCTAGCCTCAACTAAATCTTTGCCAAGGGCAGTTATTCCAAGGACACGTCCGCCGTTTGTCACAATCTCGCCCTTGTCATTTTTAGCTGTTCCTGCATGGAAGCAATAGTAATCCTTATTATTAAACTTCTCAAATCCAGTAATAGGAAATCCCTATTTGTATGACACTGGATATCCAGCAGATGCAAGAACTACGCATACACAAGCCTCATCTGAGAATCTCAAATCAATCTGGTCCAATGTGCCATCAATACATGCATTAAATACATCAATGATATCGTTCTCGAGTCTTGGCAAAACTACCTGTGCCTCTGGATCACCAAATCTTGCATTGTATTCAAGCACCTTAGGGCCATCCTCTGTAAGCATAAGGCCGAAGAATATAACACCCTTGAAGTCTCTGCCCTCTGCCTTCATTGCATCAACAGTAGCCTGGAAAATATTCTTCTGGCAGTACTCTTCGATTTCCTTTGTAAAGAATGGAGAAGGTGAGAAATTTCCCATACCACCTGTGTTAAGACCTGTATCTCCATCACCAGCACGCTTATGATCCTGAGCTGATGACATAATCTTTACAGTGTTGCCGTCAACAAATGAAAGAACAGAAACCTCACGACCTGTCATGAACTCTTCTATAACCATAGTATTTCCAGCATCACCGAACTTCTTGTCCTGCATGATTTCTGCCACGCCTGCAACAGCCTGCTCATGATTCTCACAAATGAGAACGCCCTTTCCAAGAGCAAGTCCATCAGCCTTTAATACGATTGGATACTTTGCTGTCTCAAGATACTTAAGAGCAGCATCAGGGTCAGTAAAGTTCTCATATCCTGCTGTTGGAATATTATACTTTTTCATCAAATCCTTTGAAAATGCCTTTGAGCCCTCGATAATAGCAGCATTTTTTCTAGGACCGAAGCAGCGAAGTCCTGCCTCTTCAAATTTATCTACTACGCCGCCTACAAGTGGATCATCCATACCGATTACAGTAAGGTCAATTTCCTTTTCCTTTGCAAAAGCAACAAGCTTATCAAACTCCATAGCCTTGATATCTACGCACTCTGCAAGCTCCGCAATACCTGCATTTCCTGGTGCACAGTAAATCTTATCAACCTGTGGGCTTCTAGACACTGCCAAAGCAATTGCATGCTCACGGCCACCGCTACCTACTATTAAAACCTTCATAAAACTATATCCTCCTAGTCCGCTGGTTTCGTCACAAGCATACATATCACTTTTTGGTATCGCTTTCGCTATACTCACCAAAAAGTAATATGCAGCTTGCCCGCTACCAGCTCATCTAAATTATTCAGTTGTAAAACAGTTCGCAAAACATTACTCTACGATATGTGTTTTTCCATCCACTATACTCACGCAGCCACGGGCAATTAAATCGATAGCACGAGGCATGATAATCCACTCAGCTTGCTCCATGACACGACGCTGAAGGACTTCTGGTGTATCACCTTCTAGTACCTCAACCGCTTTCTGGAGAATGATTGGGCCTGTATCAGTGCCTTCATCTACAAAGTGGCATGTTGCGCCAGTAACTTTTACACCACGAGCAAGAACTCCTTCATGAACCTTAAGTCCATAATATCCAGTACCGCAAAAACTTGGAATCAATGATGGATGAATATTAATAATCTTATATTCGTATTTACGAATCATCTCTGGTGGAATAACTACTAGAAATCCCGCAAGCACAACAAGGTCTACATTATATGAATCCAGTTTCTCCAAAAATGCCTTGTTGAATTCTTCCCTAGAGGCAAAATCCTTAGGGCTCACGCAAACGCCCTCAATCCCTGCCTTGGCAGCACGCTCTAGGGCATATGCATTTTTATTATTAGAAATTACAACTGCAATCTCAGTATTATGAATTGTCCCATTATCAATGGCATCTATTATTGCCTGGAGATTTGTACCGCCACCAGACACACAAACTGCAATTTTCATTAGACTAAATCTACTCCCTTTTCACCATCGATGATTTTACCTACCACGTAAGGTGTATCACCAGCTGAGCGCATAGCCTCCATTGTCTTGTCAACGTCTGCTGGATCTACAGCAACAATCATACCGAGTCCCATGTTGTATGTGTTGTACATCATCTGCTCTGATACGTTGCCCTTTTTAGCCATAAGCTTGAAGATTGCAGGAACCTCATAAGAATCCTTCTCAACTACTGCACGCTTTCCTTCTGGAAGCATACGTGGGATATTCTCGTAGAAACCACCACCTGTAATATGTGAGCAAGCCTTAACGCGAACACCTGCATCCTTTACAGCCTTTAAAGCCTTAACATAAATACGTGTTGGAGCAATAAGTGCCTCGCCAAGAGTGCAGCCCAACTCATCATAGTATGTATCAAGACTTTCCTTTGTCATTTCAAAAATCTTACGAACAAGAGAGAAACCATTTGAGTGAACACCAGTTGAAGCCATACCAATAAGAACATCTCCGTCCTTTAGGTTCTCACCAGTGATAATATCCTTTTTATCAACAATACCTACAGCAAAACCAGCCAAGTCATACTCTTCCTCAGGCATAAGTCCTGGATGCTCTGCTGTCTCACCGCCTACAAGGGCACAACCTGACTGCTTACAGCCCTCTGCAACACCGCTAACGATTGTTGCAATCTTCTCTGGGATATTTTTACCGCAAGCGATATAGTCTAAGAAAAATAGTGGCTCTCCACCAGCGCAGGCAACGTCATTTACACACATAGCAACTGCATCGATACCGATTGTGTCATGCTTGTCCATAAGGAATGCAAGCTTAACCTTTGTACCACATCCATCTGTTCCAGACAAAAGTACTGGCTCATCCATATTCTTGATAGCACTCAAATCGAATGCTCCTGAAAATCCGCCAAGGCCACCAAGCACCTCTGGTCTCATAGTGCCCTTCACAAACTTCTTCATGAGCTCCACTGACTCATATCCTGCCTCAATATCCACTCCTGAACTCTTGTAATCCATGTTTCTCTCCTTTTTCTTACAATTATAGTCCGCTAACACATCCTAGTTTATCATGCTCCCGCAAGGCATCCCTCACACTCGTGCAAGGGAACCTTCCCGCCCGGTGTAGGCCCCTTCCTTGCTCGCGCTTACCAAGTTAATATTGTGTTAGCTCATTTATTATTAAAATAAAAGGAAACCCTTGATTTCCAAGAGTTTCCTTGACTATCTACGATAAGAAGGCACGATAGCCTTCGTTTTGTAACTTAGAATCCTTTGCCTCTACAGACTCCTTCTGTTCCACGATAAAATCGTGGAGAGCGCCTGCTAAGGCAGAATCTGTCATAGCAAGCATTTTAACAGCGAGAATACCAGCGTTAGCGCCGCCATTGATGGCAACGGTAGCTACAGGCACTCCTGTTGGCATCTGTACAATTGAATAAAGGGAATCAACACCACCAAGGTCGCTAGTTTTCATAGGGATACCAATAACTGGACCCTCAAAAACAGCTGCACACATTCCTGGTAAATGTGCTGCCTTGCCTGCGCCTGCGATAATACACTTTACGCCGCGATCTTTTGCTGTCTTAGCGTACTCTACGAAAATATCTGGCTCTCTATGGGCTGAAATAATACGAACCTCATAGTCGATTCCAAATCGCTCTAAAACCTCAATAGCCTTGGCCATTACAGGCATATCACTATCGCTACCCATTACAACTGAAACTTTTGCCATCTCACTATCCTCCACTTTTTCGCATCTTACGCTCACAATATTGAGATTTTGTCTTCGTCGACTGATGTGTCTCATGGGACAACACTCAGAGATTGTTAGCTAGATGCTTAATCTTTATAATTACCAAAAATTCTACAATCATGGGAGCGAGCGCTCCCACGATTTACTCAAAGACCTTGTTTAATTCCTCCGTGCCTGACACTACAAAGCGTCCCTGCACGATAATTGGCAATTCGCGTCCATCCGCTGTGTGTACTATGATGTCACCAAGTTCATAATAAGGAATTGTTATATCGGTGTGGCAATTAAAATATGCCTTTGAAATATCTGTTTTACGAAGGAGTGAGCATGAGTTATCACGGGCAATGCACTCCTTTCCATCAGGATTGTACATTGGTACATCCTCTGAATGAGAATAGCATGTATCACCCACTGCAAAGTGTGGTCCAGTCTTTTCTGCAATGAGAATTGGAAGCTTATCAGCAATTCCAAATTTCTGGCCCATAACAAATGCTCTTGTGTTTGTTCCAATAGCAAACTCTCCAATAGGAAGTGTCTCATGCTTGAAGAGAACATTGTCAAAAATATATTTCTTGTTTTCTTCTTCTGTATCAAAATTGCTACAGCTATAAGATGTGATTTTGCCATCCTCGAACTTCATCTCAAGGTTCTTATAGCAAAGCTCATTCAAGTAAACCTGTGTAACGTGAAGCACACCATTTGTGCCCTCAAGCTCAGGAGATGTAAATACCTCTCCAACAGGAATGTTTACATCAGCAACGCAGTTCTCAAAATTAGTCTGCTTGCTAGGGTCATCTAAGTGATGAAGCTTTACTGTAATGTCAGTGTGATTATCGCCACGACCTGTTACGTGAACTGTCTCACCCTGATCAAGCACATCAATAATGTGCTGCTGGATATTTTTGTAAAGCTCATAATCCATTGTATTAACAGCAACAGTCTCATTGAAAATCTCATTGAACTGGTCGCCAATTTCAGGAATAGGATAAGAAATAATAGTAAAGCTACGCTCCTCACCCTTAATGTACTGATTTGTAATCTGTCCATTCTGGCTCATAAAATATACATTGAGCTCATTTTGCTTGTCAGTGTACTGAGCATTTGCAGGATAATTCACTGGTGCAAATGGCACCTCACCAAATGTCTCAATTACAGCTGGGCCTCCGTATACAGCAGCAAGTTCCTTGTGCTTTTCAAATGTGTTCTTAACCACTTCAAGCATTCTATCAGCAAGGCCTTTGTCCCATACATAAGCTCTGTCATCCTTGTGGTCATACTCGCACTGCTTGTTAGGTACGGTAGAGAAAAGGTTGCGTCCCTCTTTACCACCAAAACGAACTGTTGCAGCAAGTCCAGCCTGGTTGAACATTTTGATAGCTTCACGAGTCATAAGCTCGAAGCCTGCAGGAGCATTAACCCCAACAGTCTCTTTGATTGAAATATCCTTACCGCAAACCTCAAAGCCCTTGATGTAGCCTTCTACATAAGTGCGAGCCATAGCAGCCACCTCTTCTGCAGGCATGCTGCGAAGATGGGCAGCCATTTTTAGTTCATTATCACTAATATACATACCATATCTATAGAGGTATCTATCATCTGATAAATCAGCATTCATAATGATATCTGTGTAGAAATCATATTCTGGATCAACCATGGAAATAAGGGATTCTCCTAAGAAAATCTGACAATAGTCATGGCGGAATGAGCTAAGTGAAGATTGGATGTCTTCCCTACGGAATTTGTCCTCTGACTCCACCTGGCATACACCATAGATTTCCATGAATAACTCACAATAAATAGTGAAAATATCAAGACGGCCAGCAAAAGCTGCACGGACCATATCTGTTAGTTTGTAGAATACAGCAGAAAGAATTCCGCCGATTTCCTGTCCCAAATGCTCTACTGCAAATGTAGGGCAAAGGAAGCTATTCTCATAAGTATCCTTGCTATAAATAGAAAAAATTCTATCATGATCAGCCTTGCATTCCTCGAGAGAACGATTGCTAATTTCTCCTGAGATTGCCTTTTCAAGTACAGGCTGTACAGCCATGATAAAATCAGCCACCTGATTAAAATAAGCCTGTAAGCTTTCTGGTAACTCTTTATCATCTTTGATTGTTGCAATGCGCTCTGTGACAAGCTCAAAGCGCTCTATTATGTCATCAGTTTCCTGATAAAAGTTCTTGCTCATAATATCTCCTAATTAACCATTCCTAAAACGATTGTAGTTGTCCAAATAATCATTGCAAAGGTGCTGATTCCTAGACAGATTAATCTATATTTAATTTCTGTTTTTGTCTTCATTTGACGAATATTGAATATAAAGGCTCCTAAAGCAATGCAAAAGCCCAATGTACCTGTACCACCGAGCCACTTTGGTGTCTCGCCAGCAAGATATATAGAGCCTGCAATAAGACCGCCATATAACAATAATGAAAAAATAGACACTCCAGCAGCATACATAGCTTCGATTGGTAAGGCCTTTAGCTGATTACCGTTGGAATTACGTCTATGCTTGTATATCCTAGCCATTATCTCACTCCATATTCCTGATAATAAGCATCAATTTTCGACTTCATTTCGTCATCTATTACAACTCTGCCCTGGCACTCTCTGTTGTAAAGATGCTCTACAACCTCATCCATTGAAACAATGGCACCAGTTTTGAAACCGTATATTTCAGCGACTTCATCAAGAGCTGTTTTTGATTTATCGCCAGAAAGTCCAACCTCCTGACGATTGAGGGAAACCATAAGACCTACGATAGTAACATCTCCCTGTGCTCTAACGATTGGCACTGTCTCTTCCATACTCTTGCCAGATGTAGTAACATCCTCAATCATAACCACACGGTCACCGTCCTGAATCTTGTATCCGAGAAGTGAGCCCATGTCAGCACCATGATCCTTTGCTTCTTTACGGTTGCTACAGTATTTAATTTCTTTGCCATAAAGCTTGTAAAATGCCTCAGCAGTAATAACCGCAAGAGGAATTCCCTTATATGCTGGTCCAAAAAGAACATCAAAGTCCTCACCGTAAGCATCGTGAATTGCCTTTGCATAATACTCGCCAAGTCTCATTAACTGACTACCAGTAACGTAAGCTCCTGCATTCATAAAAAAAGGAGACTTCCGTCCACTCTTCAATGTAAAATCACCGAATTTGAGGACATCAGACTCCACCATAAACTCTATAAATTCTGACTTGTATCTTTCCATAAATTGTTTCTCCTAATTGTACAACCAGATTAATTCCCAAAACCTCTCCGATTGTACCATAGAAATAAAAGCTTTTCAATCCAAAAGAATACTTCTAATTCGCGAAATGGAATGTTATTATCTTAGCATGAGAAAAAAAGAATTGGCATTAATTGTCATAGATAGGTTAAAAAAAGAATATCCCCTTAGTGATTGCACTTTGGATTATGATGACGCATGGAAGCTGCTTATTTCTGTGCGCCTTGCTGCTCAATGCACTGATGAGCGAGTAAATCAAATTGTACCATCATTATATGAAAAATTTCCTACCATCAGCTCTATCGCAGATGCAGATGTTGCAGATATTGAGGCCATAGTGCGCCCTTGTGGTTTGGGCAAATCCAAGGCTAGGGATATTGTTGCATGCATGAAAATGCTCAGGGATGTATTTGACAATAAGGTTCCAGATACAATGGAAGAACTTCTTTCTCTCCCTGGTGTTGGCCGAAAATCAGCCAACCTCATACTTGGTGACGTCTATGGCAAGCCTGCTATAGTCACAGATACACATGCTATTAGACTTTCAAATCGTATTGGTCTTGTTGACAATATAAAAGAGCCAACCAAAGTGGAAATGGCTCTTAGAAAAATAATTCCCCCAGAGGAGGGCAATGAACTATGCCATCGTCTAGTGGATCATGGCCGCGCTGTATGCACCGCACGAACCACACCTCATTGCGAGATATGCTGTCTTGCTGATATATGCAAAAAGAATTATTGATATTAATTAAATTTAGGAGACATTATGATAAAAACAATTATTTTCGATATCGGTGGTGTTCTTATCGGATACAACTGGAAAGAATATTTAATAAATGAATTTGACAATAATGAAGCCTTGGTAGACAAACTCAGAGCCAATATTTTCGGTGAACACTGGATTGAAGTGGACAGAGGCGTTTGGACAGAGGAACAGCTTCTTGCAGACTTTACAAAAAATATTCCTGAATTAAAAAATGAAGTATTAGAATTTTGGAACCAAATAGGAAATGCCCTATGGCAATTTGATTTTACAAAGGATTGGATAAAAGAGCTCAAATCTAGAGGCTACCAAGTCCTTTTCCTTTCAAACTGGTCATATCATCTCAAGGAGCAGGCTGCTAAACAGCTAGACTTCCTACCACTTATGGATGGCGGAGTATTCTCTTGTGATGTGAAATTGGTTAAACCAGACCATGCTATCTATGAAGAGATAATTAAAAAGTATAACCTTACTCCTAGCGAATGTGTATTTCTTGACGATAAAGAGGCAAATGTAATTGCCGCCAGAGAATGCGGACTCAACGCAGTCCAAGTTATAAATCACGAAATCGCTGTAGAAGGTTTAGAAAAGCTACTTGCACAATAGCAAGTAGCTTTTCATTTTCTACGGATTTCGGTTCTCTTAACTAATTCTTTCTTAATGACTTATATGTCAACTCAAGCATTCCTATATTTAATAGAGCAAATATAAGCAAATATGCTGGCATGATTCCAATGCCTATTTGCTGCTGAATTATTCCAAATACTGTAGGCATAAATGTGCTGCCAACATATGCAGAGGCCATTTGAAGACCAATTGCCGCCGCACTATATCTCTTACCGAAATTTTCTGGAGCCATATGCTGGATTGAAGGATAAACAGGACCCATTCCTGTTCCTATTATTACAAACCCAACAGCTGCAACTTTATATCCAGCACTTGGAATAGCCACAAGCAATATTCCAAATAACTCTACTATTATTCCTATTCTTATTAACAATCTGTCGCCAAGCTTATTTGAAATCAAACCAGAGATAAATCTTCCTAGCATCAATCCTCCAAAGATTAATGAACCAAAGGACGCTATAAGCTGATCACTTAATCCTGCTCTTGTACCAGCAAAATAACTTGGTGTCCAAAGGAAGCAAGTACATTCTCCAGAGCAATAAGCAAAGAAAGCAATTAATGTAAGAATTACACCTGGTTGCTTTATAGTCTCACGAATCCCAGCGCTATCTGCAATTTCTTCATCCTGTTCTTCCTTGCCAATCTTCCAAAGAGGTAAAGAAAGAATGCAAACTAATAAGATTCCAATTTGAAGATATGCTGTCCAACGATATCCCTCGTTCCATCTAGCATACTTGAGAGCTAGCGCCATAATTGATGGGCTAATCACAGCTCCCACACCATAAAAGCAATGCAAGAAGCTCATAACCGAACCCGAATAATTATTAGCAACATAATGGTTTACGGAAGCATCTATTGCTCCTGCTCCAAGTCCATATGGTATCGCAAATACGAACAATAATCCATAATTCCACGAAAACGAAAATCCCAGTAATCCAAATACAGTAAGTAAAATAGATACTATTACAATCCATTTTGTATGAAACCTCTTAATAAATCTAGGACTAAGTAACGCCGAAATAATTGTCATAAAAGAAATTGTCATAGAAACGTAGCCTGCATATGAGGATGGCACATCAAATACCATCTGCATCTTTGGCCAGCCTGAGCCTAGCAATGAATCAGGCAATCCCAAACTAATAAAAATCAAATAAATAACGGCCAAAAGCAATGAACCCATCTAGTAATAATCCTCCAATTTTAATTTATTAATCTATACTACCTCGCCAATATATCAATAATTAATGTTGGGGGCAATAGGTTAAAAGCCAAGTTGTATATCATCGTTTATATGTATCTGCCAAGCTATTAATCAGTATCTCTTCCTTGATAGTATAATCACTTTTTGCCCAGTAAACGCAACTATTAAACAGAGCTCCAGAGAATGCAATTAACTTATACTCATCCTCACTTGCCAACCATTTCTTCTTAACATAATCCGTAATCATGTCTAAGAAAGTCAGACCATAGCCACACTTAATTATCCCGTCTAATAAATCTCTATGCTCATATACATAGTCAAAAAAATGCCCTAAATATTCCTTATCAAAGAATTCTCCATCTGAACTACTTATACCCTCGTCATTTCTATAATTATCAAAAATCTCATACAAAGCACTTAAAAATATATCCTCTATGGAATCATAATTTCTATAAAAGGTCATTCTCGAGACCCCAGCCTTTTCACATAGCTCCGTAACAGTCACCGATGATAATGGTTTATCCTTGGTTAATATGAGTATTGCAGAAACAATACACTCCTTAGCTAAAATATTAGTTGCGCTTTTTCTTCCCATGTTACAATTCCACCTTTTTTGTCACAGTCAGGGGCTTTTTGCCAAAACTGAATTGATGTGACAGTTTTTCAATGTTACAATCTGTAACAGTAATATTGTATTAACTATATTTATAAATAGCAACAATTATACGGAGAATAATAGTATGAATGATTACATTTTAAGTTGCTGCTCAACAGCAGATTTATCAAAGGAATATTTCGAAAAAATCCACGTACACTATATTTGCTTCCATTACGAAATAGATGGTGTTTCCTATAAAGATGACTTAGGTGAAAGTATGCCCCTTGATAAGTTTTATAGTATGATGGCCAATGGTGCCGAAACAAAAACTTCACAGGTGAACGTTGGAGAATTCGTTGATTATTTCCGTCAGTTTCTAGAGGCAGGAAAAGACATTCTCCACGTCTGTACATCCTCTGGACTTTCCGGTGTTATCAACTCTGCCACTATAGCAAGAGACTTGCTACAGGAAGAGTTTCCTGAGCGAAAAATTTACATTGTAGACTCTCTCGGTGCGTCCTCTGGATATGGACTGATTATGGACACTCTCGCATCCTTAAAAAAGAATGGAAAATCCATAGATGAACTTCGTGATTGGGTAGAGACAAATAAGCTAAAAATGAATCACTGGTTCTTTTCTACTGATTTAACATTTTACGTTAAAGGTGGACGCCTATCTAAAGCAGCAGGTGCAATAGGCCAAGTGCTCAATATCTGTCCACTTTTAAATATGGATATATTGGGTAAATTAACTCTTAAACAAAAGCTCAGAGGAAAAAAGAAAGCAATCTGTGAGGCAGTAAATAAAATGATTGAATTGGCTACAGATGGAATTAATTATTCTAAGAAATGCTTTGTTTGCCATTCAGCCTGCATAGAGGACGCTAAGGCCATTGCAAAAATGATAGAAGAACGTTTCCCAAAACTAGATGGAAAAGTAATAATCAATAATATTGGTACAACTATTGGTAGCCATTCTGGTCCAGGCACCGTATCAATCTTCTTCTGGGGCGCTCCTAGAACTTGTTAAGCCGCAAAAATCTTAAAAATAAAGGGTGCTCCTTAAGGGCACCCTTAATTTAAGGATTATTAAATGTATTATGGTAAGAGTCGGTAAACATATCATTTTTTGTCATAGAAGAATCCACGTATTTATTCCTTAATCATTATTCAACAGTTACTACTTTCGCCAAGTTTCTTGGCTTATCAACATCTAAACCTTTGTCTGCAGATACAAAATATGAATAAATCTGCAAAGCTACAATCTCTGGAAATGCCATATATTCATCTTCCAAATCAGGCAAACCAATTATATGATACTCATCTGAAAAATCTTCTTTAAGCCCATCTTTTGCAAGAAGTACCACATTTGCTCCCCTGGCTCTAATTTCTTTTACATTTGACAATGACTTAGAAATCAACTGAGTTTGAGTTACTGCCGCTATGACAGGTGTTCCCTCCGATATCAATGCAATTGGGCCATGCTTTAGCTCGCCTGCTGCATATGCTTCTGAATGAATATATGAGATTTCTTTGAGCTTTAAAGCACCTTCCATTAACACCAAATAATCCAATCCACGACCTACCATAAATAAATCAGGACATGTGATTACTTCTTTTGACAATCTATGAATATCATCCTTTTTCTCAATAACTTTTGCCATGGCATTTGGAATTTGCTTTAAGTTCTTGATGGCAGACTCTAAGTAATCCTCTGAGATTTTTCCCTTCAGGAAACCAGCTTTAAGAGCAATCATATAGAACATCAAAAGCTGTGTTGTATATGCCTTTGTACTTGCAACTGCAATCTCTGGGCCTGCATCTGTATAAAGACTCATATCCGCAACTCTAGACATAGATGAACCACGCACATTTAAAATAGCAAGACATAATGCCCCTGCTTCTTTTGCTCTGTTCAATGCTTCTAATGTATCAATAGTCTCACCAGACTGGGATACGGCTATGAATAAAGTATTCTCATCCAAAACAGTATCAGAATAAATAAACTCCGATGCCATTTCTACCTCAGCAGTAATACCGCACCATTTCTTGAGCAACTGAGCTCCTACCATTCCTGCATGAAGCGCTGTTCCACAAGCTACAATGCAAATTCGATTGTATTTTTTTAGTGCTTTATCTAGCTCTCCATTAAATCCAAAGTCTATATCATTGTTTATTAGGTAATTGCTGAGAATTCTGCGAATGCAAGAAGGCTGTTCATCTATTTCTTTAGCCATGTAGAAAGGATATCCCTGTTTACCAGTTGAAGTTACATCCCAGTCAACCTTTGTGAATTCCACTGGGACCTGATTTCCATCAAAATCTTCTACTGTGTAAGCAGATGGTTCTAATGTCAAAATGACATTCTCATCTAAAACAAAATACTCTTTTGAATACTCATAAATAGCTGCAGGATCAGACGCCAAAATGGCATGATTTTCTCCATGCGATACGACAATTGGGTTTACATTTCTTACTGCAAAAATGGTATTTGGAATATCGTCAAACATAATTACAAGCGCAAATGTACCCTGTAGTTTTTTAACAGTTCTCTTGATAGCTTCCTTTGGATTGCCATCGTAAAACTTATTTAAAAGAGCTGCCACAACCTCTGTATCTGTCTCAGAAACAAGCTTATCCGAAAGCTCATATTCTTCCTTCAAAAGGGCATAGTTTTCAATGATGCCATTATGAACTATTGTAACCTTTCCAGATTTATGAGGATGGGCGTTAACATCACTTACACCACCGTGAGTTGCCCATCTGGTATGACCAATACCGCAGCTAAAGCTAGCGTCTGAGTTTGGAATAATCTTTCTCAAATCACTAACTCTGCCCTGGCATTTATAAATCTGAGTGTCAGTCTCGTTTTCTTTACGTACAGCGAGACCAGCACTATCATATCCTCTATACTCTAGAAGCTCTAACCCATCTAGAATTTTTGCTAAAGCATCATTTCCAATAAAACCTATAATTCCACACATATTTAATTCCTCATTCTTTCTATTAATCACGATCTAAGTCGATAAAACTCTAAAATCACCTATCGCATTACCTCTGTTTTGCAGTTACCTGCATATTTAATAATGCGTTCGCACTAGGCTGTACGGGAGGGCACCCGCCGAATTTTCGATAATCCCTCCTCCTCGTTAACCAGTATCCAACTGGTGCATGGCGCTAAAACGAGGAATAAATACGTGAATTTCTTTCCTATTCAATTTTCAATCTACGACAGTGTGTATTGTAAATTACCTTTTGGATTATGTCAAACAAAAAAGGTCTTGGAGTGGCAATCACTACCACTCCAAGCCTTTATTCACTCTATTTATATCGCCAATTTAACCATTTGCTCCCAACCTTCTTTTGCCTCTTTGACAATTGGAAAAACTGGATAACAATGGAACATGCCCTCACCCACAATCATTTCATAATCCACACCATACTTTTTCATAACATTCTCTAAAGTAGGTGCGCATGCATACAAAGTTTCGTCGGAACCATACATAAATGATACCTTAGGGCAGTTTGTAAAATCACCTCTCTGAATCCAAATCATATATTCTGGGACTGCCATATCTCCATTTCTCAATATACCTTCTGCAGTCCTCATAAACTTTGCTGGAATCAAGAAATCTTTCTTGTCCAACGCCAACATTCTAACCCATTCCTCTTCATTATCCACACATGTGCCTGGTGAAAGGGCAATAATATGTGCAGGCATTGGCACATCTCCATGGCCATCATTGATATATGCAATCATACCAAGTGCAAGATTTCCACCTGATGACGAACCGAGAATACTTATGTTGTTTGATTCATAATCCTTTAGCATCACCTTGTAGGTCTCATGAATCATCTCATAAGCCTTTGAAATTGGATAATCTGAGCACAATGGATAATATGGAATGTAAACATCACATCCTGTTTCCTTAGCAAACTTCAATGCTTTTTTTACAGCTCCCGGCCTTGGTGCTAGCAACATGCCTCCTCCAATAATAAACATATTGGCCTTATTAGACTTCTGTTTATGAATAGATTTCAATACCGTAAATCCTATAACCTGGATCTTACTTTCTTCAATTTCTCCATCATGAAACTGAGGCATCTTCATTTTTGCATTTTCTGCTTTTGTTCTTTCTATTATATCCTCTGCACTGCCGCCAAACATTTTTTCTTTAAGGTTCGTTGCCTTAATTACACTTCTCAGAATACTGTATTTTACACTCACAATATCATCTCCTAATAGAATTTTTTCAATTTACTCCCACATGAACTATTAGCTCAGCAAATCCCCTTTACTTCGTTCCCATGAGAATTGTAGATCCAGAAAGTCCCATCCACTTAGATTCCCATTTACTCATAAACATGCCGTTTGTAGTATCCACAAGCTTAACATCTTCGTAGCCCATGTCCTTTAATTTTTTTACAAAGCTTTCCATATCACCATATTTCCCCTTAGACATAATATCGTGAATAGCAAATGTGCCACCTTTTTTAAGCTTGCTAAGAGTCTCAAGAAGAATCACCTGTCTATCCTTGCTTGGAATATTGTGATAAACATAATTGCTGGTTACTGCATCAAAAGTCTCATCTTCAAAATCCAGCTTGCATGCATCGCCCTTTTGAAAAGATGTGTTAGCAACGCCCTCAACAATCGAATTATTTACACAAAGCTGCTTGCTAAATGAAGCATATTCCTTTCCCCAACGATCAACACCAACCATTTTTGCCTTTGGATTTTTCTTTGCGCAGGCAATTGTAAGAGCAGCACTACCGCAGCCTACATCAAGACCAATTCCGCCATCTGGAATTTTCACATATGATGAAACTCCATCAATAATCTGCTTTGACATCTGTCGTTTGCCATTATATGAGAATGCTCTATACATTAAAAACATCCATATAGCAACGACTGCACTAAGGGAGGTTAACACTAATAAAATAATTCCAAATGCAGACGAAATTCCAACCACCGCTGTTATCACCCCTAGTACAACTGCCGTCAAAAAAGCACTTAAAACCATGCCCCTTGGCATCCAATTTTTGTAATCTACTTTCATAGATATCTCCTTTCTCAATAATTATTTTTTATCAACAAAAGCAATCCAGTTAATCATGGTATCAAGAGATTCCCTTAACTCCGTGAAGCTTAAGCTGGGGCATTACACTTTTTTTCTTTCCACTCATTAGCAATCCCCCCTTAAATAGACTAGGTTAGTCATTACTAACCATGCATAGTCTAGCACCACCAAGGAGTAATTACAATACATAAAATTATATTTGTCTAATTTTCGTCAGTTTTATCTATCCGTCTATTAAAAAAAGTGCTAAGCGTAACGCTTAGCACTACAAATTTTATTATTTATCTTTCTCCAACCATGGCAACAGAAACTCTCCATATAGCATATCTAAAATTGCCACACCAGGGATTGCGAGCAAAATACCTACTATACCAAACATTTTGCCACCTACAATGACACCAATTAAAACCCATAACCCTGAAACTCCAACGGAGTCTCCTACAAGCTTTGGCTTTAAAATGTATCCGTCGATATTCTGTAATATTAATGTAAATATGATAAATACAAGAGCATACCATGGCTCCACTAAAAGCAATAGGAACGCACCAATGGCTCCACCAATGATTGGTCCAAATGTAGGAATAAGGTTGGTCACTGCAACTACCATTGAAACAAGTCCAATATAAGGAAGGCCAACTAGACCCATAAATATTGCATTTACAACACCAATAATCAATGAATCTAAAATATTGAAAACTATATATCTGCTAAGAATGAAATCACTTCGCTTTAAAACATATTTAACATCCTCATATTTTCCCTTGCATACAGCCTTCAGAAATCTAATGGCCCCTCCCTTTAGGTTGTCCTTTTCTGCCAGAAAATAGATGGATAAAAGGAATGCAATGAATATAGTTCCTACTGCTTTGCCAACCCCAGCAGTTGCCGACAATATAGTAGACATATTGTCACTTAAAAAACTTGTGACTGTATTTAGCATATCAGTTGTAGATGCAGTTAAAAAACTCAAATCTACCACTTCTGAGACGCCAAGAGCATCGATTGTCTTTTGAAGCCCCTTTGCGTAATCATCAAGATTGTTTGCAAATGTAGTTACACTAGAAATTAACTGAGGAACAACCGTAAATGCGAAATAAATCAGGAAAACTATTACAGTTAAAAAGGCCAAAAGATTTCCTAGAACTGTTTTTGGCTTGTCCTTTTTCAGTTTTCCGAAAAGCTTGTCTCTATAAAACACAGCCAAAGGATTAATAATATACGCTATTACTGCCCCTAGGAATACCGTTGAGAAAAAACCTAAAAATGTACCTAAGCCGTCTACAACTTCACCTATTCTAATTAATAAAACGAAAAGTGCTACTCCTATGCAAATTGCCACCGCCAGCGAGTACCATGGTCTATCTCTAAATTTTTTCATAATGACCTCCTGTCTTCTATGTCTTTAATATGACAAAAAGACCCTGCAAAAGCAAGGTCTTAATTCTTAAAAAATTGTTAAATTTACTCGTATCTAAGTGCATCGATAGGATTGAGTTTCGCAGCCTTATTAGCTGGATAGTATCCAAAGAATACACCTATTCCCATGGAGAATACTACCGCAACAACGATTGCAACAATAGATACAGAAGCTGAGTAGCCCATGTATGTGGCTGCAATTGATCCAAGTGTAACACCAAGGATTATTCCAATTAAACCACCCATGATACAAATAACCACTGACTCTGTTATGAACTGAAGTCTAATAGAACCGTTTGTAGCTCCAAGGGCTTTTCTAGTTCCGATTTCCTTTGTACGCTCTGTAATTGATACAAGCATGATATTCATAACTCCAATACCACCAACAACAAGTGAAATGCCAGCTATGATAGCAAGGGCCAGCTCTATTGTTGTAATCATTGAAGTCATAGATTCAATCATACTAGACATACTTGTTACAGTAACTTCATAGTCATCGTTATTAGAATAATATTTTACATTGAAGTAATCTTCTACTGTCTCGGCAAATGCCTCTGAATCAGTATCAATTGTTGTTACAAGAGTGATGCTCTCATATCCGTCATTTGTTGTATGAAGCTGATTTCTTGCTGTCTCAAATGGGATGTACAAGTCTGTTGTAGTATCCTCTGTAGATGAGCTAGAATATTCACTCGAATCATATTCGTATACACCTACGATGTAGTAAGTGTAATATTTTCCATTAATACTAATCTCTACAGCAGAACCAAGTGCTGCCGAGGTATCCCCATCAAACATATTATTTACAAAGTAATCTGAAACAATACAAACCTTCTCAGCATCCTCATAATCCTGTTCAATAAAGGTTCTTCCTGCTAACAGATCTAAATCTGTATACTCCATGTAGTCTTCATTGTAGCCAGTCACATTAACATATGCATACAAATCACCGTCAATTGCTGTACCTGAGCCTACAGATGATGATAACAATGTATATTTAATATTATCCCCATATTCCTCCAAAAAAGACTCAACCATTTCATCTGTAAGGTAATCATCTGTATCCATTGAACGTCTGTTACCAGCACCAAAATGCATACCAGATGCTGTTGTCTCCTCAGAGGTACTTTTTGCACTTACACCCACTGTAAGGTTGTTTGCTCCCATTTCCTGCATCTGTGTGTTGACCATAACAGTAATGGAATTACCTACTGTCATAATAGCAATAACTGATGCGATACCAATTATAATACCAAGCATTGTCAAAAGGGATCGCATTATGTTGGATTTAAGGCCTGCCAACGCAAGGAGAACATTTTCCATTATTAGCATGCCATCTCCTCCTTATCCTGTGCCTTAACATTTATTTGCATTTCTTTTTTTAGCTCTGGCCATTTTCCTTGAGCAACACCTTTAATATCACCATCTCGTAATGTGATAATTCTTTCAGTCTCAAGTGAAAGCTCTGGTGAGTGAGTGATAAGTACAATGGTTTTTCCCTGCTCTTCGTGTAGCTTGTGGAAAATATCCATGATAAGTCTACCTGTTGCAGAATCAAGGGCACCTGTTGGCTCATCAGCAAGTATTATTGCTGGATCATTTGCCATTGCTCTTGCAATAGCAACTCTTTGCTTCTGACCACCAGAAAGCTCATCTGGATTGTGCATCATACGATGTGTCATCCCTACCTGCTCCAATAGCATCTTTGCACGCTCTGTTCGTTCTGCACGACCAACCCCAGCATACATCATAGGAAGCTCAACATTTTTTACCGCATTTGTACGGGCAATAAGGTTGTAAGTTTGGAATACAAATCCAATCTTTTTATTTCTTAAAATAGATAACTCGTGATCCTTAGCCTTTTCTATGTCAATTCCATCTAGAGTATATTCACCGCTGGTAGGGCGATCTAAGGCGCCAATTATATTCATTAATGTTGACTTACCCGATCCTGACTGACCAACGATGGATACGAATTCTCCTTCACGGACCGTAAAGTTTACGCCGTGAAGAACTTCAAATTCGTTTGGAGTGCCAATGAAAAAGCTTTTTCTTATGTCACGAAGATCTAGCATGATATCTCCTGCTGCCATATTAACACCTCCTACATTCCACCTGGAGCTCCGCCGCCTGGGCCACCTTGGCCGCCGCCCATGTCACCGCCTTGGCCACCGCCCATGTTCATCATCATTCCATCCTGTGATGATTCTGAATCAGAGCTTGTTGTGCTTGAAGC
>JAEEGH010005193.1_pt1 | contig 32891 bp, 29 predicted proteins | sample 9134181 | NCBI WGS metagenome assembly JAEEGH01 (sample SAMN16246544, study PRJNA631951) | gut metagenome | biome: gut microbiome; feature: rumen; material: DP-attached | host: Bos | place: Iran: Karaj | collected 2018-10
GTCACTCGGCGAACTTGAATTCTCGGATATTATCAGAGTTATCTGGAAAGAAATCAGAGCGGCTATACTTTGCGGTACAGTTCTTGCAATTGCGTGTTTTGCGAAGATTATGCTTTTCGACAGACTTATCTTACACAATCCGAGCGTAACGCTTCTTGTGGCTTTGACAGTCTGCCTTACAATGGTCCTGACCGTAATGGTTGCAAAGGTTGTCGGCTGTACGCTACCTATGGTTGCGAAGAAACTTGGATTTGACCCTGCTGTAATGGCTTCACCTTTTATCACAACCATGGTCGATGCGATTTCGTTACTCGTATACTTCGGTATGGCGAATGTGCTTTTATTCTAAAAGAATTTAGAGGTGCCTGACTCCGCAGGTGTCCGGCTCCGAAAAGAGGATTTTATATGAGAGTAGGTTTAGGCTACGATGTTCACCGTCTTGAGTCCGGAAGAGACTTAATCATCGGTGGCGTAAAGATTGAATATGAAAAAGGTTTGCTCGGACATTCCGATGCCGACGTGTTGACGCATGCAATAATGGATGCTTTGCTTGGTGCAGCTTGTCTTGGAGATATCGGCCTTCATTTCCCTGATACAGCAGGAGAGTTTAAAGATATTTCGAGCATTGTGCTTCTTGAGAGGGTTCGAGAACTCATAAAAGATGCAGGCTACGAAATCGGAAATATCGATGCAACGATTATTGCCCAGGCTCCGAAAATGAGACCTTATATAGATGATATGAGAAAGAATATCGCAGATGCTTTGAAGATTGATATTAATCACGTTAATATCAAGGCTACTACCGAGGAACATCTCGGCTTCACAGGTAGGGGCGAAGGAATATCATCTGAGGCAATTTGCCTTTTGAATTAATCTTTTAGGATAGAGTTATGGAAGTTGAATTAAGAGTTGAGGGCCGTAATCTCGTATTTGCGGCAAAAGAAAAAGATCAGGTTATATCTACACTTTCGGTTTCACCGGACATCGGAGGAGACGGAAGCACCATATATCAGATAAAGAATGCTTTCACCAAAGGTCTCTACAGAAGACGCGGATATATGGATGCAATCTTAAAGGAAGTCTTTAACTGCATGCAGTCCGAACAGGAAGCGTTCGTATTCTTAGGAACCAGAGAACCTGAGATATTTGCAAAGTATGGATTTGTAGATATCGTAAAACCTCAGGATCCTTTTCCCGAGACACTGGGCAGAATCGTAGATGTCAAAAGCTTCTTAAGATACTTCGAGTCCGAAAAAGAATTTGTAATGTCTCTTCATATTAAAGATGAAATGCTTCCCGAGAACGACGGAATATTCATGGTTCACTGCGGACCCGAAGGCGGAAGACTTAACAGTACGAGAATTTCTCTTCCCGCAAATTGCACAGATGCCTGCGAGAGAGTTGCTGCCGAAGCAAGTGTGGATGTCAAGGATTTAATCCAGTTTGGATTTGGACTTAAGAAAGCGGAAGAGGCATTTAAGGTTGCTGTGAAGATGAGGGAAGAGGAAATCTTCGAGGCTTTGAACAAGCTACAGTTTAAACAATCGGTATAGCTTTATATGTCAAAAAAAGTTCGACTTGGTGTCGAACTTTTTTTATTCATTAAGCTGTTTTTTTAATTCTGCTATTTGTTTATTTAATTCTTCGATTTTTTTATCTTTAATCTCTAATAAATCTGCGGATTCCTTTTTACCTTCCTCATAACCATGTTCATAAATACCGCGTTGAATAAATCTTGCACGTTCTTCAGCTTCGAGTATAGTTTGTTCCTGAGGAATAATGTTAGAACTATACATAATCTTAGCCACCTCCTCCATACAAGGATTGTTTTTAACAATCGCTTTTAGTTCTTCCCAAGTAGTAGCTTTGAACAGTTTAGCCCAATAATCAAGTTTGTTTTCTTTATCTTCTTTTGTAGCTAACTCTGTTTGGTCTAAATATAGCACATTCATTTCTAAAAGTGAAGAATACGGTTCGTGATTTTTGATATTTGTAATTGAAGTGTTTATGAATTATTATCATAAAGAAAAATAACTGCTTGAATTTGTACTTAAATTTCTCTAATAAAATAATAAACTCCAAAATTTACTTAATAGCATATATATTTTCATTAATAACGGATTTATGATTAAGAAAACTTACATGTTATCAATTTCGAATATAATTATCAAAGAATTATACTGAAGGAGCCATTATGGAAAAGGGTAAAATAATAATTCCGATAGTATCTGTACTTGCTATTGCAGGTATAGTGGTTGCTGTTATATTAAGTACTAACAAATACAAGAAGTTTGAACTGCCGAGCAGAATAACCGTAGAGGATGATATAAAAGCTAACGGATATGATGTCGGTATTTTTGATGAGAAAAATTATCGTAAGATCGGCCTTGACGGAAACTATGTAAAAATATGGGCGAAATATAATGACAAAGAAAAGAATGAAGACAGAGATGTGAGCATTTCTTTTATGAGTTATGACACCGTTGAGGATTGTCAGAAAGTGTTCGAGGAATTTTATTCGGCTGCGATTTATACAGAGAACAAAAGCAAACACTCGGGAAAAGTTAAGTATTATCAGAATAATGAGAAAATGACCGGATATGTTTTGTATAATACTACACTTGAATCGGACGGTTTGGTGGATAGTTATACATTGTCGTTAACAAATGAAGACAGCATATTGAGTTCCAAATCGAATTTCCTATATGGTGGAGTTTACATGAAGGGCAAACAAATAGTGTATGTTACAACCTCGAACAGAGGGAAAATATTTATGATAAATGATTTGCTGGATAAGTATGGGCTTCCCAAACCCTGATAAAGGACGGAGCCAGGCACCCTTCGGGAGCCAAGCACCGAAAAAAGAGGGAGCCTGGCTCGCGACAGCGTGCCTGGCTCCCTCTTAAGTTTTCTTTACTTCTTGATTATCTTGTTAATCTCTTCAAGAAATTCATCGATATCATCATATTTGATCTTACCACCGCTGAAGTAGAGGCCGCTTCGAAGAGGAGAGTACATCATGCTTGCATATTCCATTTCTTCATTCATGGATTCTTTTTCTACATCGGTCTTTTCGCGGTCGTTTCCAAATCCTGAGAGATAGCCTTTGACATATTCGGCGATTCTGGGATCTTCGAGCATGTCTTCGGTTATTGAATCGTAATCGTATTCATCGGGCAAAATCTGTTTTCCGGTCACAGTAACAGGAGCGGAGAGCTCGATGCAACGTGAGTTTTTGCCTATTTCAATCTGATAGGTTCCGCTCGGAACTGCCCAGTCGTGAATTCTTTCGTCATAATAAGCGAAGGAACGTTTGTTGAGTGTAAATGTTACAGTCTTAGTTTCACCGGGTGCTAATTCGATTTTTTCAAATCCCTTAAATTCTCTGACAGGACGAAGAACTTTGGTTTCGCAGTTCTTAACGTATAACTGAACTACTTCTTTGGATGCAACAGAACCAACATTAGTTATGTCAACCGATACTGTAAGACCTTCGTCTTCATTTATTTCATCTTTTGATATCTTAAGATTACTGTACTTGAATTCTGTATAACTTAATCCAAATCCGAAGGGGAATAGCACGTCCATTTTCTTTTTATCGTAATATCTATACCCTACGAATATGTCTTCAGCATAATATACATTGTTTTTATATCCCGGGAAGTTAAGATATGAAGGATTGTCTTCAAGTCTTATAGGGAAAGTCTCTGCAAGACGGCCACTCGGAGATTTGTCTCCGAAGATAACATCATACTGTGCTCCGCCAACTGCCTGACCGCCGAGATAACACTCGAGTATTGCATCTACGTTATTAACGAAAGGCATTTCAATGGGTGAGCCGTTATGAAGAACGATGACGGTTTTCTTTGCAACTTTTGATACTTCATCGATTACCTTTAACTGGCATGAAGGCATATTCATATGCTTACGATCGTAACCCTCTGACTCGAATATATCGGGAAGTCCTGCGAAGATAAGAGTAACATCTGCTTCTTTGGCGATAGCCACAGCCTCGTTGCAAAGGTTTTCGTCAAAATCATCGGCAACGGGAGAGAAGCCTTCGGCAAATTTAATATCAGCCAGACCGTTCTCTGTACATGCATCGAGGAAACTCGTGATTTTATGGCAGTTGATATGAGCACTGCCACCTCCCTGGAATCTCGGGGTCTTTGCGTATGCACCGACAACGGCAATCTTTGCGTTCTTATTTAAAGGAAGAACATTGCTTTCGTTCTTTAATAAAACAAATGTTTCTGCAGCAATATTCTTTGCAATTTCATGATGCTCGTCTCTGTCAAACTTAAATTCATCACTGTTTCCGATATTGTCATATGCATCATAGATAAGTTTGAGAAGTGATTCACAGTTCTTGTCTATAACAGATTCATCTAATTCGCCACGCTTAACTGCTTCGACAAGCATTGCATCATTCTCGCCATATGATGTAGGCATTTCAAGGTTCAAACCTGCCTCAAGAGCTTTGGCACGGTTGCTGACTGCGCCCCAGTCACTGACTACATTTCCTTTGAATCCCCAGTCATCACGAAGAATATCTGTTAAAAGCATTTTGTTCTGGCTTGCAAGTTCGCCATTGATACGGTTATAAGAACACATAACAGTCCAGGGTTTAGCATTTCTGACAGGACCTTCGAATGCAGCGAGATAGATTTCTCTTAAAGCACGCTCTGATAAGTTGCTCGATGCCGAGAAACGTCTTGTTTCCATATTGTTAACTGCAAAGTGCTTGATTGAAGTGCCGACATGTTTGCTCTGAACACCTTTTACGTATGAGGTGGACATTTCGCTTGCAAGGAAAGGATCTTCGGACAAGTATTCGAAATTTCGTCCGCAAAGAGGAGAGCGCTTAATATTTACAGCCGGTCCTAAAATAACTGCCACATTTTCGGCTCTGCATTCCTCACCAAGGGTTTCACCCATTTTGCCGTAGAGTTCCTTATTAAATGTAGCTGCCATTCCGACACCTGCAGGGAAGCAGACAGCTTGAATGGACTCATTCATTCCGAGATGATCTTCAACGTTCGCCTGTTTTCTTAATCCTACGGGACCGTCGGATACCATAATAACAGGTATGTCTTTGCCGGGAATTTTCTTGGTAAGCCAGAAAGTTTCGCCTGAACACAGGGAAGCTTTTTCTTCCAATGTTAAAGTTGAGATGATTTTTCTGATTTCTTCGATTGTTTTCATATAACCCCTCGCTTTTTTAAGTTTTCTTTATAAAGAACAAATACATTTATATTTTAACATATAGTATTATTAATATAAATAAAAATCGACCTAGTCCCGATACAGTCATTTTGCCAAGTTATGACAACTATAAACAATTTATAAAAAAAACAAAAAGGTATTTATTTCTATCCCAGATTATGCGATAATAAATAGGTGTGTAAGTTTGTCTAAAAACTTATAGACCGCAAAAAATAAACAGGGGTGTTTTTTGTATGAAAATTTTTGGTAACAGAATTCGTATCGGCGATTTGCTGGTACAAAAGGGGTATATTACCGATGATCAGCTGAGCCAGGCTCTGGAGCAGCAGAGAGAACAAAAAGGTAAACTCGGTGAAGTCCTTATAAGTATGGGACTTGTTACAGAAGAGCAGTTTGCCGGAGTTATCTGTGATCAGCTCGGTATTGAAGCTATTGATCTTAAAGGCTTCAAACCCGATCAGGAATTGTTCGACACAATTGGCGAAGATATCCTGAGAAAAGATGTTCTCATTCCTATAGGATATGATGAGAACGATTATAATAAGTTAAAGGTCGCAATGGCCGACCCGATGAACCTCGGCGCTATCGACGACGTTCAGATTGTAACCGGAATGGAAGTTACTCCGGTATACGCATCCGCCACAACCGTCAATATGTTTATTGATAAGGTTTACGGTAAGAGACAGGCTATGGCTGCTGCTGAAGAGTTCCAGGAACAGCATGCCGATGAATTCGGAAACATCGATGAAGAAGAAGAAGACGAATCAGTAAACGATGCTCCTATCGTAAAGATTGTTAATACCGTTCTTGACGAGTCTGTTCGTATGGATTCATCCGATATTCATATTGAGCCCATGGAAGACAGAGTTAGGGTTCGATACAGAATTGATGGTGTACTCCAGGAAGTATTTACATATCCAAGAAACGTACTTGCAGCTATGGTTGCCCGTATTAAAATCGTTTCCGGACTTGATATTTCCGAGAAAAGAAAACCTCAGGATGGTCGTCTTACCAGATTTGTAGACGGAGAAGAATACGATGTCCGTGTTTCAATCCTTCCTACAGTTTATGGTGAGAAAACCGTAATGCGTATGACAAAGAAGAGAGGACTTACCAGAGAGAAGAAGCACTTAGGCCTTTATCCCGATGATGAAGCCAAGCTCGATGCTATCACTCATAACCCTCATGGTATTATCCTTGTAACAGGACCTACCGGTTCCGGTAAATCTACTACATGTTATACGGTACTTCATGAACTTAACAAGGAAACAGTTAACATTATTACAGTAGAAGACCCTGTCGAAGCTAATGTTCCCGGTGTAAACCAGGTACAGGTTAACGTAAAAGCTGAACTTACATTCGCATCAGCTCTTCGTTCTATCCTCCGTCAGGACCCTGATATCATCATGATCGGTGAGATTCGAGACGGTGAAACTGCAGGTATCGCCGTTAAGGCTTCTATCACGGGTCACTTGGTTATCTCAACACTGCATACCAACTCAACATCGGCTTCAATCACCCGTCTTATCGATATGGGTGTTGAATCGTACTTGATTGGCGATGCGGTAGTAGGTATCATCGCTCAGCGTCTTGTAAGAAGACTTTGTCCGAAGTGCAAGATACCTCACGAAGCTACCGAGAGGGAAAAAGAGTTGCTTGGTGCTCCTATAGATCAGCCTCTTTTAATCTACGAGCCCGGTGGATGTGATGAATGTAACAAGGGTTATAAAGGTCGAAAGGCTATCTATGAAATCATGCCAATTACTTCCGGTATCAGAAAAATCCTTCACCAGAAGGTTACTGCTGATGAAATTCAGGAAGTAGCAGTTAGGGAAGGCATGAATACTCTTCGTATGGCAGGTGCCAGAAATGTAAAAGAAGGCATTACTTCTATTGAAGAAATGGTACGTGTTGCTTACGATATGGATGAAGAAACAAAAGATGCTGATAAAGCTGAATAAAAAAGTAAAGGTGGGAAAAAATGGCTGAATATATTTATACTGCTGTCGGTCCCGACGGTAAAAAGAAAAAAGGTCGTGTAGAAGCTAAAACAAAAGAGATGGCAGTTGCCAATCTTAAAGCAGAAAAGAATACAGTACTTAATATAACTGAAGCAGGTGGACTTGCAAAAAGAGTAAATTTCTCTTTTGGTAAGAAAGTTAAAGCGAGAGACTTCTCGGTATTTTGTCACCAGTTCGTGTCTATCATTCAGGCCGGCGTTACAATCGTAGAAGCTTTCCAAATGCTTGGTGAACAGACAGAAAACAAAGCTCTTAAATTTGCAGTACAGGAAGTACACACGGATATTTCTCGAGGCGAACCTCTTGCGGTTGCTATGAGAAAGAGAAGCGGTGTATTCCCCAGCATGCTTTGTAACATGGTAGAAGCCGGTGAAGCATCAGGTTCGCTTGACAAATCATTCTCCAGAATGGCTACCCAGTTCGAAAAAGATGCTCAGCTCGAAGCTGCAGTTAAGAAAGCCGTTATCTATCCTATAGTTCTTATCCTGGTTTTGATCGGTGTAGTATTCGCAATGATGACATTCGTTATTCCTTCATTTATGGGAATGTTCGATGGCCTTGATGCAGAAATGCCTGCTATCACCATGGTAATTGTTCATATTTCAGACTTCTTCGTTAAGTTCTGGTGGTTAATGTTGATTCTTGCCGCCGCTGCATTTATTGGATTTAAAGCATTTTCTAATTCACCCGGAGGAAAAGACATCATCGATAAGTTCGTTTTAAGAATTCCCGTTCTCGGACCTATCCAGATGAAAAAAGCCTGCGCAAAGCTCGGACGTACTCTTTGTACACTTCTTGGTGCCGGCGTTCCTATGATTGATGCTTTGGATATCACGGCTAAGTCAATGGATAATAACTGTTATAAACGTGCCATGAGAGATGCAAAAGAGCAGGTTGCTCGAGGCGTAGTTCTTTCAAGACCTCTTAAGACTTCCGGTTTATTCCCTCCGATGGTTTGTCATATGACCTCAATCGGTGAAGAAACAGGTAATATTGAAGCAATGCTTGAAAACGTTGCTAAGTATTATGAGGAAGACGTTCAGAACGCAACAGAGTCTATGATGGCCCTCATGGAGCCCATGATCATTATTTCGATGGCTTTCATAGTAGGTTTCCTCGTACTTGCTATCCTAAGCCCTATGTTCACACTCTACGAATCATTGAGCTAATTAAATATTTAATAAATTTTGAGGAGGTTAAAAAACCTCCTCATTTCATTTTTGTGCTTGACTCACTTTAGTGTGTCTGGCTCAAAACAACATAAAATAAGTAATACAAACTGGAAATTAGTATTGCAAAGCGGAAGTTAGTATTGCGAAAAAAGAGACCCCAAAATAGAACATTTTAGTTCATGACATTCTATTAATACTTTATTAATATTTTCGACTAGTCATTTGTGCAAAATGATTAATATAGTAAAAAGTGCACTATGAATTGTGTATAAATATTCGCTTAAATATAAAAAAAGTATAAATTTCTGTTTACAATTTGTTTTTAATTTGTTATATTATGTTTACAGAAAAAACAAACGTCACAAAAAATGTTAAAAGGAGATTAAAAAATGAAAAACAACAAAGGTTTCTCTTTAGTAGAACTTATCATCGTTATTGCTATTATGGCAATCCTCGTTGGTGTTATGGCACCTCAGCTTATTAAGTACATCGAGAAGACAAACGTTTCTTCAGACGTTCAGCTCTGCGATACAGTACGTGAAGCTATCCAGACAGCTATGATGGATCCTTCAGTTATCAACGCTTCAACTCCTGGCCTTCCTACATCTGGTGTTTCTTATACAAACGCTCAGTTCGCTTCTTCAGGCGCAGGTGAATTCCAGGCAGCTGTTTACGAAATTCTTGGTACTTCAGATCCTAGCTCACAGATTAAGTCTTCAGCTAAGACTGCTGGTGGTAAGGTTAACTACAAAGTTGGTGCTAACTCAGTTATCGTTTGGATTGACAAGTCCGATGATTCTGGTAAGAAGTCATCTTCAGTTACAGCAATCACAGGTTCTCCTGCAATGATTCATGCTGGTGATACATCTATCTACTAAAATCTAATAATTGATTTTTCAACAAGCTCGGGTTTCCCGAGCTTGTTTTTTTAATTTTTGTATATTAAGTTTGGCATACATCATTAATATATATTTTAGGATAAATAACTAATTAATTATTCTTTTTAATGGTTTTTTTATGTTATAATATCCTATAGAAAAAATAGGGGAATAAAAATGAAAAAAACTTTAAAATCAAATTGGTTATTTATCGGTATTTTATTAATTCAGTTAATTGTATTAATTTCTTCTTTTGCTATTTTTAAACAGGGTTATCATTCTGATGAATTATACGAGTACGGATTTGCCAATAGTTATAATCTTCGTGTTTTGGAAAATGATGATAATGGTATAGCTTTAGATAGACAATGGACAGATTCTAATGAATTACTTAAATATATTTCAGTTGAAAAAGATCATAGATTTTCTTATTTGAATATTTTTAAACATGCCTCGATGGATTATTATAATCCTCCATTGAAGCTTTTTGTATTGCATACTATATGCTCTTTATTTCCCGGTGTTTTTTCCAGATGGTTTTCTTTTATTATTAATATAACTAGTTTTATATTAATTCAGGTATTTTTGTATCTTTTAGTTAAAAAGATGACCAATAATATTCCTGTTTCTATTGCGTGCATTTGTTTATTTGGTTTTGGGGCCGGTTGCTTTAATGCTATGACGTTCTTAAGAATGTATGCTATGGGAATGGCTTTAGGAACTATGTTTTTGTATTTTTCTTATATGTATTATATATGTGAAGAAAAAAAGAAAAGCATAGCTTATTTGATTGCTATTTTTATTACTCTTTTTGCCGGTGCATATACACTTCATTTGTTCTTGGTCTATGCGTTTCCTATTGTATTGATTATTTGTATTTCATATTTGTTTTCAAAAAAAATTAAGAAGATGTTAAGTTATGGCTTTTTATGCTTGGGAGCTGTAGTTTTATCTTTTTTGGCATTTCCCAATACTGTAAGCGATACAATGCAAAGTACGGATTCGTATTCTTATTCTGCTGCTAAGTATTCTAATGCCCTTCAGTTTAGAATCTATACATCCTTAGCAACAGCAGAGAATTTTGGTTTTCATACAAGTATGTATTCGAATGCATGGATAAAAATATCAATAGCCATATTTATATTTATATTTATTTTGTCTATTCCTTTATTTGTTTTATTCAGAAAAGAAGATTGGTTTAAAAATTTTTTGTCAAATATTAAAAATAAATTCATATCTTGGATTAAAGATGTTGGGATTAATTTTACATTCCTTATTGCTTGTATTTTTACGGTGTTTTTTGTTATATATATTTCCGCTTTAAGGACTTCGGTTTATACAATGACTATTAAATATTCGGCCAGATATGTTTATATGATTTATCCGATATTATGTTTATTTGCCACATTAACTTTTTATTATTTATTAAAGTTTTTTGTTTCTAATAAAAGATTCATTGCTTCAATAACTGTTTCAATTGCTTTAATTCTTGCTTCGTTAAGCCAAATACTTAATGTTCAACCTTATTTAATGCTTCACCAAGAAAAAGGGAAAAGCTTGGATAAAATCGAATCAGATGCGAATTGCTACTTGTTTTTAAAATCAAATTGGACAATCCTATGTTTTGCGGATGAACTTTATGATACTAATTCATATTATTTTGTAAATTATAATGATTATGAAAATGAATATAATTGTTTTGATAAATTAGATTCTGATAAACCTCTTTACTTTATTTTGGACTGTTCTTATCTTATTACAGATGAAATAAGGAAAGAAATGGAAGAGAATCCTGATTCTTTATACAATACAGTTTACAAAGAAGCATTAATTGATGAACGTGATGTTCTTAATCATTATAAATCACTAGAAAGTGTAAAAGATTTGGAACTTGTTGGTGAAGATAATGTTTTTGAAAGACCAATAAAAATTTTTAAAGTTATATTGAATTAAGATTTTAAGGTATAAAACGGTATATGTATGAAAATTGGTTATATTATTGATGATGGTTTTTCGATTCCATGTGGTGTTTCCCTATTTTCTTTACTTTTTAATAATCAACATTTAGATAATATCGATTTTTTTATCCTAGATGATGGAATAAGTGATATTAATAAAGAAAGATTAATAAATATATCAAATCAGTTTAATAGAAAACTAGATTTTATAGATGTTTGTAATGTTAAAACAATTCTAGCTGATACGACCTCTTATAATTGGCATGGCAGTTATTCCACATATATAAGATTAATGCTGAATTCACTGTTTCCTGATTCGAAAGAAACAATAGTGATGATAGATGCCGATACTATTATAGATGGTCAAATCGATGAATTATATAATTTTGATTTAAAAGGTAATCCTTGTGCGATGGCTCTGGAAGCTATGCCTATTTCTTATTATAAACATTCGCGTTTGGGATTACATGAACTTATAAACGGTGGGTTATTAATAGTAGATCTTGAAAAATGGAAAGAATTTGGTGTTGAAAAAAAAATAATAGATTTTTTGATAAATGTCCGTAGTAAAAATATGCTTACTGATGAGGATGTTCTATCTGCAGTACTTAAAGGCAAAATAACAAGAATACCTTTGTACTTTAATTATTTGACTCAATATTATTGGTACACATGTGAGTTTTATTATAAGTTTTTTGGGTGGAATAAACTATCTGATTTTGATGCGTTTTATTCGTTATCAGAAATGTTAGAAGCTAAGGATAAAGTGGTTATTTATCATTGCATAGATGGTTTTACCAACCGACCATGGCATAGAAATAATATTCATCCGTATACTAAACTTTATGATAAATATTTACAAAAAACTCCTTGGAAAAATGAAGATAAACAAATTCGATTAAATAGTTTTACTACAAAAGTTGAGATTTTTATAAGAAAAATACTACCTAATGTCTTATCAGATTTTTACTATGCTTGTGCTGTTAGGTTGTATTACGGTATAAGAGCGAAGATGTATTATAAAAATAGTTAATTAGATTATATGGAAAAAACAAATAAAAATACAATATTAATTCTTCTATCTCTATATAATGGGGCTAAATATATTAAAGAATTATTAGATTCTTTAATGGAGCAAACTATTCCTGTTTTTGTTTTGGCTAGAGATGATGGCTCAACTGATAACACAACAGAAATGGTTAAAGAATATATTAAAAAGTATAATAATATTGTCCTTATTGAAGGTGAGAACAAAGGATTTGTAAAAAGTTTTAATGAACTTTTAATGAATCCTATAGTTGATAATTATAATTGGATAGCCTTCTGTGATCAGGATGACGTTTGGCTACCTAAAAAATTAGAAGTGGCTATTAAAAAACTTGAACATTTTAAAAACATTAATAAACCTTTAATGTATTGTTCAAATTTAACAGTTGTAGATTCAAATTTAAAAAAAATAAAAGAAATGCATAAAAATAGGTTTAGTATAACTCGGTCGTGTGTATATATTCAGAATATTGCTACCGGATGTACAATGGTTTTTAACAATAAAGCTGCTGAAATGTATCGCCTTGGAATTAATAATACAATTGTTTCTCATGATTATTTGATGTTTTGCATTTGTTTGTTTCTAGGGAAAGTGTACTATGATTGTGATTCTTATATTTTGTATAGGCAACATGGAGATAATGAGATTGGTGCAAAAAGTAAAACTTTTATTGACGGTGTATTAAGTATATTAAAAGATTTATTTAATGCTAAAGAAGAAAATAGATTGATTTCGTTTGCAGATTTTATAAATACATATGAAAAATACTTAAGCAATAAAGATATCGATTTTTTGAGGGTATTTGTAAATTATAAAAAAAATCCCATAAATAGACTCAATTTAGTATTTAATCCAACTCTTGTTGGATACGAATTTAAGGCTACTTTGGCTTTTAAAATAAGAGCATTAATTGGGAGAATGTATTAGTTTATTATGAGGGTAAACATGAAAGGCTATTATCTATTTTTTGGAAGCGAGGATAATCATACAGGGATAATAAAAAAAATTAATGGTCAAATTAAAGTTTTTAATTCCATTTCTTCAATTGAACTAATCCCAGTTAAGCTGAAGAAGAGAACCTTAGCTATAAAAATTAAATCTAGATTGCCGTTTTGGGGTTACGGATATGATTATGACTCGTTATATGAGAAAATAAAAGATCCTGATTATATATATATTCGCCCAACTTATGTTGATAGAGAATATTTAATATTTTTAAAAAATTTAAAAGTTAAATATCCAAATTTAAAAATCATATGTGAATTATATACATACCCATATGATAAAGATTTTTATCATAGTTTTGGCACTTTCCCTTTATATTTAAAAGATGTAAATAACCGTAGACATTTATTTAAATACATAGATAGATTTGCTACATTAACGCAAGATGATGAAATATTTGGTATTAAGACGATAAAAATTGAAAACGGTATAGATTTGGATTCTGTTTCTTTCATATCAGATAGGAATATAGAAGAAAATACTATTAGAATAGTCTCGGTAGCAAATATGCAAGGATATCATGGATTTGAGAGACTTATTAATGGTATAAATTATTATTATAAAAATGGTGGAAAAAAGAATTTTAAATATAATGTTGTAGGCGATGATTCATCAAAAGAATGCATTTATTATAAAGATTTGGTAAAAAAATATTCTCTTGAAAAAAATGTAATATTTTATGGTCAAAAAACCGGGAAGGATTTAGAAGATATTATACGGAAATCTGATATTGGTTTATGCTCATTAGGCTTATATAAATTAGGAATATTTGAAGCTAGTCCTTTGAAATCTAGAGAATATTTAGCATACGGCTTACCAATGATTACAGGATGTAAAATTGAAGCTCTTGAAAAAGGTAACTTTCCGTATTATATAGATTTTCCTAATGATTCATCAGACATAGATTTATTTAAAATTGAAAAATTTTATGATGATATATATTTATATAATAACAAATCTTGTTATGATATTTCTTTAGAAATCAGAAGGTATGCAGAGAGAACAGTTGATGTTAAAAGTGCTATGAGAAGTGTCATAGATTTTTTAAATGAAGGATAACTTATGAAAATTTGTACCATTGTAGGAGCGAGACCGCAGTTTATAAAAGCAGCAGTTGGCTCTAGAGAAATTAGAAAATATTTTAAAGAGATATTAATTCATACAGGCCAGCATTTCGATGAAAATATGTCGGACATTTTTTTTGAAGAATTAAATATTCCTAAGCCGGATTACAATTTAGGAATATCTGGCGGTTCGCATGCTAAAATGACAGCGAGAATGCTTGTAGGAATAGAAGAAATATTAGAAATTGAACGTCCCGAAGCGTTATTAGTTTATGGAGATACAAATTCTACTCTGGCTGGCGCTTTAACGGCAGTCAAGATGCAAATTCCGGTATTTCATATTGAGGCGGGTAATCGATTAGGAACTTTAAATAATCCAGAAGAGGTAAACCGTATAACTACAGATCATCTCTCGAGCCTAAATTTTTGCGCTACGGAGAAAGCTTTGGATAATTTAAGAAATGAGGGAATTGGCAATAAATCATTTAATGTTGGGAATATTATGTATGAATCTTTTATATATTATTCTAATATTCCATGGTCTAATTCTAGTTTAATTGATTTGAATGGTAATTATATTTCTCTTCCTAAACAGTACTATTTTATGACTTGTCATAGACAGGAAAATACTAACGACGATAAACCTTTGACAGAAATATTAAGAGCTATGAATAGTTTAGATGCGCCTACCATCTATTCTGTTCATCCTAGGAATCATGATAGAGCAAAAAAAATTTGCGATAAATATTCCTTCAAAAATATTATTCTTGTTCAACCTGTTGGTTATATAGATTCAATAAATTTAGTAAAAAATGCAAAGAAAATAGTAACAGATTCTGGTGGACTCCAATGCGAAGCATTTTATGCAGGAGTTCAATGCGTTTTTGTTTTTGACCATGTAGTCTGGCCAGAAACAATGGTTGATAATAGAAATCAATTGGCAAAGGCTAATTGTGATGATATTTTGAATAAATTATCAAATACTCAAGCGATTGATTATCGATATAAACCATTCGGCGATGGTAAAACTTCTGAGAAAATTTGTTCAATAATTAAAGACAGGTATAAATGATATTATTAAATACTTAGAGAGGAGAAGCAAAAAGCTTTATTTTTATGAAATATGCATTAATAGGTTGCGGAAGGATAAGTCCAAATCATATAGAGGCAGCAAAAAACAATGGATTGGATTTTGTCGGAATATGTGATATTAAATCTGAAACAATTAAAGAAAAATCAGAAAAGTTTAATTTGAAAAATGTAAATAAATATTTTGATTATAAAGAGATGCTTGATAAAGAAAAACCCGATTTAGTAGCTATTGCTACAGAATCTGGAAAGCATGCTAAGATTGCGTTAGATTGTATTGATGCAAATTGTAATGTGATTATTGAAAAGCCTATAGCACTTTCGATTTCTGATGCGGATAAGATAATTATGGCTGGGGAAAAAAAAGGTGTAGTTGTATGCGCTAATCATCAAAATAGATTTAATAAATCTATTCAATATATTAGAAAAGCGCTTGAGGATGGACGTTTTGGAAAACTATCTCATGGGGCAGCTCATATTAGATGGAATCGTGGAGAAAGTTATTACAAACAAGCTTCCTGGCGAGGGACTTGGCAACAAGATGGGGGTTGTTTAATGAATCAATGTATACATAACATAGATCTTCTTCGCTGGATGATGGGCGATGAAGTTGAAGAAGTAATGGCATATACAGATTGTATACTTCACCCTTATCTTGAAACCGAGGATTTAGGACTTGCAATAATAAAATTTAAAAATGGTTCGTACGGCTTAATTGAAGGAACAACAAATGTATTTCCTAAAAATCTTGAAGAAACTTTGTATATTTTCGGAGAAAATGGAACAGCCAAAGCTGCAGGTGTCAGTGATAATATTATTGAGGAATGGTGTTTTAAAGATGAACTTGATGATTCAAGTTATGTAAAAAAAACATATGGCGAAAATCCTCCAAATGTTTATGGTTATGGACACACACCGTTGTATGCAGATGTAATAGAAGCTATTCAAAAAGGAAGAAAACCTTATGTTGATGGATATGCAGGAAAAAGAGCCTTAGAATTAGTTCTTGCTATATATAAATCTGCGCTTGAACATCGACCTGTTAAGTTGCCTTTAGAAGAATGCTCAACAGAAGATTTTATTGGAAGATTTAAATAGAGGTGATAATATGAGCGATTATTATATACATCCAACAAGTATAATTGATGACAATGTAATAATTGGCGCGAATACTAGAATATGGTGCTTTTGTCATATTCAATCTGGAGCATCGATTGGCAATAATTGCGCTTTGGGCCAAAATGTAAATGTCTCTAACAATGTTGTTATTGGGAATAATGTTAAGATTCAAAATAATGTATCGATTTATGAAGGTGTAGAACTTCATGATTATGTTTTTTGTGGTCCCTCATGTGTATTTACCAATGATTTATCTCCAAGATCAAAATATCCTAAAGGAAAATCAAATTATAAAAAGACAATTGTTGAAGAAGGTGCTTCTATTGGCGCTAATGCAACAATTGTTTGTGGGAATAAAATTGGGAAATACGCATTAATTGGGGCTGGTGCTGTAGTTACTAAAAATGTTTTGCCTCATGCATTAATGATAGGTGTTCCAGCTTTAAGAAAAGGTTGGGTTTGTGAATGTGGTGAATTATTGAAGCAAGATTTGCATTGTTATAAATGTGGAAAAAACTATTGTGAAACTGATAATGGGCTTGAGGAAATAATAAATGCAATTTAGAGATTTAACCATACAATATAATATTTTAAAAGATGAAATAAATAAAGAAATTAAATCTGTTATCGAATCCTCATCTTTTATATTAGGCAAACAGGTATATGAACTTGAGGAAAAATTAGCCAATTATGTTGGTAGAAAATATTGTATATCGTGTGGTAATGGTACAGATGCACTTCAATTAGCATTAATGGCAAATAATATCGGGGAAGGAGATGCTGTTTTTACATCAGACTTCACTTTTTTTGCATCATCCGGAACTAGTTCTATTTTGGGTGCAACGCCGGTCTTTGTAGATATAGACATTAAAACATTTAATATTGATCCTTTATCGCTTGAAAATCAAATTAAAAGGATTCTAAATGAAGGAAAACTAACTCCTAAAGTTATTATTCCTGTTGATTTATTCGGACAACCTGCTGATTATGATGCGATATTACCCATAGCGAAAAAATATGGATTAACTGTTTTAGAAGACGGGGCTCAAGGTTTTGGTGGAAGTATTCTAGGGAAAAAAGCATGTTCTTTTGGCGATATTTCTATAACATCTTTTTTTCCAGCCAAACCTTTAGGCTGCTATGGCGATGGAGGTGCTATTTTTACTGATGATTCTTTAATAGATACTAGATTAAGGAGTTTAAGATCACAAGGGAAAAGTCCTATTGATAAATATGATAATTATGAAATTGGTATAAATAGTAGACTGGATACTTTACAGGCGGCTATTTTACTTCCAAAATTTAAAGCTTTCGTTGAACACGAAATCGAAGATTCAAATAAAGTTGCATCATGGTATACAGATATATTGGATCGAAAAGTTATTACTCCGACAGTACTTCCGGGCTATGTTTCTTCATGGGCTCAATATACTGTATTATTTAGTGACTCAAAACAGAGAGATACTATAAAAAATGTTTTAAAAGAAAATGGGATTCCGTCTATGATTTATTATCCTCGGGGCTTACATCAACAAAAAGCCTATAAATGGATGAATATATCAGATGATTATTTCCCTAACACTATTGAAGCTACTAAAAGATGCTTGAGCCTTCCTATATATCCATACTTAAAAGAAAATGAAGTTGGATATATTTGCGATATTATTAATAGAGAATTAAGAGGGTAATAAAATGGATTTTGAAAATATATATAATAATCTTATTTCAGGAAAAGAAAAAATAGCATTAGTAGGTCTTGGTTATGTTGGAATGCCTATTGCGGTTGAATTTGCTAAACATGTTAAAGTAATAGGTTTTGACATAAATGAAAAAAAAGTAAATGAATATAAAAATGGAATTGATTCGACAAATGAAATTGGTGAATCAATTAAACAATCTAGCGTTGATTTTACATCTGATTCTAAAAGATTAAATGAAGCTAAATTTATAATTGTTGCTGTTCCTACGCCTATTAATAATGATAAAACCCCTGATTTAAGACCTATTGAAGAGGCATCAAAAATAGTTGGGAAAAATATCACTCCCGGTACAATTGTTGTATATGAATCTACAGTATACCCAGGTGTCACGGAAAATATATGTGTACCTATCATTGAAAAAGAATCAAATCTTAAATGTGGCTCTCAATGGAAAATAGGATATAGTCCTGAAAGAATTAATCCTGGAGATAGAATTCACACTTTAACAAATATTATGAAAATTGTTTCTGGTATGGATGAAGAGACTGCAAGAGAGATAAAAAAAGTATATGACATAATTATTAAAGCTGGGACTTTTTTGGTTTCAAATATCAAAACCGCAGAAGCTGTTAAGGTTGTTGAAAATAGTCAGAGAGATATTAATATAGCCTTTATGAATGAAATAGCTATAATATGTGACAAAATGAAAATCGATACTGATGAAGTTATTTCTGGTATGAATACAAAATGGAACGCCTTAGGGTTTAGACCCGGATTGGTAGGAGGACATTGTATTGGAGTTGATCCGTATTATTTAACAAATGCTGCAGAAATGATGGGCTATAACAGTCAAATAATTCTTAATGGCAGAAAAGTAAATGATAGTATGGGCGCTTATGTTGCCGATGCTACAATAAAAGAAATGATTGAGGCAGGGCTGGCTCCCAAAAAATCGACAGTTGTTATTTTAGGATTAACATTTAAAGAAAACTGTCCTGATATTAGAAACAGCAAAGTTATTAATATTATTAATCGTCTTCGTGAATATGAAATAGAACCAATAATTTCTGATCCATGGGCTGATTCTGAAATAACTGAGAAAATGTATGGAATTAAATTAGTTTCTTTTGACAGTATTCCATATGCTGATTGCGTAATTGTTGCGGTGGGACATAAAGAATATCGTTCAATGTCAATGATGAAATTAAAAGAGTTGTTTAAGAAAGAGAAAGTTGATAACGAAAAAATTCTAATTGATGTTAAGAGTCTTTATAGAATTGATGAATTAAAAGCTTCTGGAATAAGGTTTTGGAGATTATAAACGCCTTGTAGTTTTGATTCATTACAGAGATTGTGTATGAAAATATTAATTGTTGGAAATGCTAATTCAATATATGTTAAATGTTTGATTGAAAAAACTCTTATAAATTTTAATGATAATGTCAGTATTTTAACTGTGAATAATAGTGTATACGCTGATTATTATTATAGTAATAAAGTAAAAATATTCGATGATAGGATTATTAAAAATATTTTTCGATATATACGAGTTATACTTTCAATTTTTTTTAATCCAAGTAATAAATTTGATATTGTTAGTTTTCAATTCTGTAATTCTCGTACCTATTTAAGAATTCCTTTATTTAAACTAATTTCAAAAAGGGTTATTGTCTCTTATTGGGGAAGTGATATTTTACGTATTAGAGGCAGAAATTATGTATCAAAAAAAATGCTTTCTTATGTGGATGATATCACTTTTGTCTCCTCTAGTTTGATATCAAAGTTTAATAGTGTTTTCGGAAATAAATTTGATAATAAAATTCATTTAATTGATTTTGGATGTGAAAACCTTGATTATATTTCAAAAAAATTTGGAGAAGAGGATTTAATAAGAGAAAAATATAATATTGATAGTAAAAAAACCATTATTTCTATTGGGTATAATAATAGTCCTGCTCAACAACATCTTGAAGTAATAAAACAATTATCAAAATTTGATATGCAAGCTTTGAGTAATATTCATATTATTGTTAGGTTAACATATGGTAATGGGGATAAGGAATATGTTGATTCTATTAAACAACTATTAACTAATCTTCATTGTACATCAACTATTGTTGAGCAATATCTGAATGATGAGAAAATTGCAGAATTAACTCTTTTGAGCGATATATTTATTCATGCTCAAACAACCGATGCGCTTTCTGCTTCTGTTTGCGAACATTTATATTCTAAATGTTTAGTGTTCAATCCTTCATGGATCAAGTATAAAGAACTTGAGAATAAAGTATTTTATATACAATATAAGGATTTTGATGATTTATATAACAAATTAATTGATTGTTTAGAAAGAAAAAAGAATAGTAGATATTTAAATTTATTAGAAAATAATTCTAAAGAAATATATAATTTGTGCTCTTGGGAAAGCAAAATTTCTGGATGGAGAAAATTGTTTTCACAGTGCTTATAACTATTTTGTTTTATAACATGGCTATATTATTTGGTTTAAATTATTAAGAAAATATTTTGAATATGTTTTTAATTGATTGTATGAAATTTTTTTTAGAATGGAGCTAATCAATGGTAAATAAATGGAATTTATATAAGGGAAAATTAGATTCAATCATCACTCCGTACTTGGAAAAAAATATTATTATTTTTGGATGCAATAAATGTGGCTATTTTCTAAAACATTATCTTTCAGATTATTATAATAAAGAAATAAAAGCAATGGTTGATTTTTGGGAAAGAAGTCCATCTTCGACTATCCTTCATTTATATAGTTTGTTTTATTTATATGACGTTAACGATATTATTATAAATGTTACTAACTATGATATTATCGAAGAATTTGAAAAAGCAGGCGAAAATTGGAATGAAATCAGATATGATGATAATCAAATTATTAATATTCTTTCTCTTTTTTATGATGATTACAAAAGAGAATCGATTGATTATTATAATTGGTTAGAGTCATTTTATAAAGTTGATTTTAATAATAATATTAGAAGAAAAAATGTAGATGGTGAAGATGCTCATGGATATTATCCGACCGAATTTAGAGTGCTTTCTACGATATTTAAAGATTATAATATTTCGGAATTAGATGCTGCTTTTGATTTTGGATGTGGGAAAGGAGCATTCTTGGCTATGTTGAATCAGTTTGGATTTAATAAAGTTGCCGGAGTAGAATATACATTAAATATTTATAACCAATTAGTTAGGAATATGCAATTTTTGTCTTTAAAATTTTTCGAAAATAGAAATGAAATAATCGATAATGGAATTTATCTGTTTAATGATGATGCTGCTAAAATGGGTAACGTACTTGATTCTTTTTCTTGGTTTTGCTTTTTTAATCCATTTGGAATAAAAAAAACAAAGGAGGTTATTTCTAACATATTAGATTCACTTGATAGAAATCCTAGAAAAATACATATTTTGTATGCCGAACCTATGGGTGATTACATAATAATGACCAGTAATCGTTTTATTAGAAAAGAGTACTGTATTGATTTTTATGAAGGAACTTATTGGACATACGTATACACCAGCATTGATTAGAGTTCATTTACTAGTTATGATACCTATTGCAAAACTATTCGCTAATAAAGATTATGTTTCTTATTGGGAAATTGTTTTTTATAAAAAGATTATATCTCTATATATGAAAATAATAAAATACGGGTATAATAATATATTTTTGTTTGTGGAGGACCGTTATTCCCAAGTGGGATGACTTTTAATTCAAGAATATTAATTTGGAGATTGGTATGCCTGGTTTTTACATTACAGATTTTAATAATACAATTGAATTACATTCTTTCAAACAGGAATACTGCGTAACTAATAAAATTCGATTTTTAAATTTTACAATACAAAGAAACACTTTGAATAAATTCATGAATGATAAATGCTTCTTTGAAACAGAAGATTTTTTTGTTGTATCAGAAGGCGTTATATTAAATAAAAATATTCTTCTAGATCAATATGGCTCAGAACAAGTATTTGATCTAATTATTCAAATGTATAAATCGGATGGGGATTCTTTTTTTAATAAATATAGGGGGAGTTTTTCGGGGGCTTTATATGATAAAGCTTTATCAAAATGGATTATCTATACAAATCACTATGGCGACAATGTATTATTCTATTCGTTTATAAATGGTCATTTTATAGTAGCATCTCAAATGGATTGGATTATACAAACTTTTAATCTGAATAATATTGATATTTCTTTTGACCAAAATGCTTTTGATTCAATATGTACTTATGGATATATGTCGAATGATATTACTTATTTGAATGAAACAAAAAGGTTGTTGCCAGGTTTTTATATGGTGTATAAAAATGGGATTGTTGATTTCTTTAAGTACTATAGTCTAAAACCGGGGAAATATGATTTATGTTCAAGAAATGAATCTGAAATAATTGATGAATTAGATATTTTGTTTAGAAATGCTATAAAACAAGAATATGATAAAGATAAAGAATATGGTTATGCACATTTGTCACAACTTTCTGGTGGCTTAGATTCTAGAATGAATGTTTGGGTTGCAAAGTGCCTAGGCTATAATGATATTACCTGTATGACATTTGCTCAAAAAAACAGTCTTGATGATTTGATATCTAAAGATATTTCAAATGATTTAAGACTAAATCGGATTGTATGGCATTTAGACTCGGCTAAGCATTTATTTAAAATAGACGAATATATTTCTTTGAATTATGGGCTGGCTATATATGGGGGAATAGGCGCTGAAATAGAAATATTAGATAATTTAGATAATAATATTGGAATTCTACATACAGGACAAATAGGAGATGTTATAGTTGGATCTTTTTTGAATTCAGAAAAAGAACTTAATGATTTTTCTCCAGGAGGACTTTATTCTAGTATTTTTGAAGCTCCGGAAATAGATGTTTCCAGTTTTTTTGATAGAGAAGATTATTTAATATTTGTAAGAGGGTTTATGGGATGTTTATGTTCGCATTTATTTACTCGTAACTATACTGAAGTGGCTTCTCCTTTTTTGAATATTGATTTTTTGGATTATTGCTTAAGTATTCCTATATCTCTTAGAAGAAAACATTATATATATAAAAAATGGATCATAAAAAAATATCCCGAAGCTGCAAATTATGTTTGGGAAAAAACGAAAAAGAAAATCACATGTCAAACTAATGATTTTCAAGATAAATTTACTTATTTAATAAAAAATCCTAAACTAATATTAAGGAAATTTGGATTTAAAATAAAAATTGATAATAAAATAATGACCGGTATGAATCCGATGGATTTATGGTGGGAAAATAATCCTGAATTTAGACGAATATATGATGATTATTTTGAAAAGATAATAAAAAACGATATTATACCAGATTTATATAAAAGAAAATTTTCAATATTATATACTTCCGGTAATGTTATTGATAAGATGCTTTGTATTACATGTCTTGCATCTATAAATTATTATTTAAAGTATTATAAATAATTTTTCTTAAAAAAGAACTTGTCTCCACATATTGTCATTAGATATCAATCAAAGTAAAATATATATTTTGTATGCCGAACCTAAGTGTGATTATATAATAATGAGTGCTATTTATTTTATTTAAATAGAGTACTGTATTGATTTTTTGAAAGAAGTTGTTGGACATACGTATACACAGGTATTGATTTGTGTTATTTAAATTTTTCTCAAATATTGAAAAAATTTATATTTTTGGAGGAAATTTATAATGAGTATAAATATGTTATCAAATGATAATTTATTTATTAAACAGTTTGTTTTATGTGATTTTATTAATGAATATGTAACTAAACGTTCTGTTTCGATGTTTAAAAAAGATTTAGATAACAATGAATTAGTTTTATCACAAAGGATAAATAATAAAAAAATTCTCGTTGTTGGCGGTGCAGGTTCTATAGGTTCTTCCTTTGTGAAAGAAATACTTCGATTTAAACCGTCTCAACTTATTGTTGTAGATATAAATGAGAATGCATTAGCTGAACTAACTCGTGACCTAAGATCGACTAAGGGATTGAATATTCCAAATTCATACATCCCTTATCCTATGGATTATTCTTCGGAAGTTTTTGAAAAAATGTTTAGGAATAATGGTGGTTTTGATATTATATGTAATTTTTCTGCACATAAACATGTTAGGTCAGAGAAGGATATTTATTCAATAGAAGCTTTAATAAAAAATAATGTTATTTTTGCTAAGAAATTCCTTGATTTATTAACAGAAATACCTCCAGAAGTATATTTTTGTGTATCGACTGATAAGGCAGCAAATCCCGTAAACATAATGGGAGCATCTAAACGAATAATGGAGGATTTGATTTTTAGTTATTCAGATATCTTTCCCGTTAAAACTGCTAGATTTGCAAATGTCGCGTTTTCGAATGGTTCACTTTTAGATAGTTATTTATATAGGATAAAAAAATTACAACCATTATCTGCTCCATATGATGTCAAGCGTTATTTTGTTAGTCCGGAGGAAGCTGGCCAAATATGTTTATTGGCTTGTATTTTAGGCAATAATCGCGAAATATTCTTCCCCAAATTATCAGAAGAACAAATGATATCGTTTGATTACATAGGTGATGCGTTATTAAAAGAGCATGGATATGAAATATTAAAATGTTCATCCGAATTAGAGGCTATTAATAAATCTGAAGAATTGAAAAATGGTAGTAATGATTATCCGGTTTATTATTCAATTTCGGATACTTCAGGCGAAAAAAAATATGAGGAATTTTATACTTTAGATGAATCAGTCGATTTTAATCGTTTTATTTCATTAGGAGTCATAGTAGGGAAAGTAATTCCTGAAAGAAAGCTAATAGATATTCTATTAAACGATTTTATTTCTGTTATGAATAAGAATGATTTATCTAAAGACGAGATTGTGTCAATTATCGGTAATTATTTACCGAATTTTAAACATATTGAAACCGGAAAGTGCTTAGATGATAAAATGTAATTCTATTTATAGGAGATGGTATGATTAAATACGAACAGATTATAAGTAAAGAAGTATCACTTATAAAAGCTTTAGATATCATGGATAATACGGATCATAAGCTTCTAATTATATGCGAAGATAATATTTTTTTGGGGCTGATTAGTATAGGAGATATTCAAAGAGCGCTATTAAACAAAAAAGATTTATCTCGCTCGGTATTGGATTGTATTAGACATGATATCACTGTTGCTTCTCCAGAGGATGATTATGAATTAATTAAACAGAAAATGCGTGTTGAACGCATTGAGGCAATGCCTATTGTTGATAAGGATAATGTTTTAATTGATGTAATTGCATGGGAGGATCTTTTTGATACAGGAACAAATGAGATTTGTGATAGTTTAAATCTTCCTGTAGTAATTATGGCGGGAGGAAAAGGTACTCGCTTATTGCCACTTACAAACATCATTCCTAAACCTTTAATCCCAATTTCAGATAAGACAATTATTGAGGAGATAATGCAATCGTTTAATAATTATGGTTGTAACAAATTCTATATTTCTGTAAATTATAAAAGTAAAACAATTGAGGACTATTTTTCTGATAGAAAAGAATGGGATGTGGAGTTTATTCATGAGAGTATTCCGTTAGGTACTATTGGATCATTGTATAAATTGAAAGATATAATTTCTGATTCCTTTTTTGTTATAAACTGCGATACATTACTTAAAATAAGGTTAGATGAATTAGTGGATTACCACAAAAACAGTAATAATTTGGTTACTGTTGTTTCAGTTGCGAAAAAGATGAGCATTCCTTATGGTACGCTTGAAACTGAGGTGGGTGGAAAAATAATTAGTTTAAAAGAAAAACCAGAATATATATACCAAGTTAATTCAGGTATGTATATTTTAGAACCCGAAGTACTAAATTATATTGAAGATAATACATTTACAAATATCACTGATTTGATAATGAAACTAATTTCAAATAATAAAAAGGTTGGCGCATTCCCTGTTGCAGAAAGTGCTTGGACTGATATTGGGAATTGGGGAGAATATTTAAAAATAGTTGATAGATATTCACTAAAGAAAGATATTTTAAAGGATTTATGATTAATTAATAATGTTAAATCTATTATTTATTACTAATAAACTTGATATTGCATTAGCAGCTGAACGATCAGGGGTTAATAGAATTTGGGTTGATTTAGAAACCTTGGGCAAAGAAGAAAGACAAAAAGATTTTGATACAGTTAAATCAAATCATTCTATTGAAGATATTAAACTTATTCACCCGTTTCTTACCCAAGCCGAATTACTCGTTCGAGTTAATCCTTTGAATCCATATAGTAAAGAAGAAATAGATAAGGTTATAGAGTACGGAGCTGATATTATTATGCTTCCATATTGGAAATCTTTCGATGAAGCGTATAATTTTATTTCGTATGTAAATAAAAGATGTAAAACAATTCTATTAATAGAAAATAAAGAGGCGGTAGAAAACTTGGAAAAAGTTTTAACGATTAATGAGGTGGATGAATTCTATATAGGATTAAACGATTTACATTTATCTTATGGGTTTGATAATATGTTTGAACCATTTGCAAATGGTTTGTTAGATGAAATTTCTTTGAAATTAAAGGAAGCGGATTTTCCGTTTGGAATAGGCGGAATTGGCAAATTTGGTTTAGGTTTATTGCCATCTCCTGAAGAGTTAATTGCAGAACACTATAGACTTGGATCTTCTTCGGTTATTCTTTCAAGAACATTCTGTAATGTAGATAAATTTGCTGGAGTTAATGAAATTGAAAAAGAATTGACTATAAATATAAATAAATTACGCTCGATAGAAAAATGGGCAATAAATCTTGGGGAATCGGGCTTGAAAGAAAACCATATAAATGTAATAAAAGAATTAGCATAAATACATATTTAGAATTTTTCTTTGGAGATTAAATAGTGGGAAAATTAACTTTTAAAGACATAAATGCAATTACATCTGTTTATGGAGAATCATTTTATATATTAGATTCGGATATATTTGAATATAATTGTTTCAATTTACTTAATATTTTTAGAAAGTATTATACATTAACAAACATAGCTTATTCATATAAAACAAACTATATTCCGCAATTAGTGAAGATTGTCGATAGAATCGGTGGATATGCAGAAGTAGTTTCTGAAATGGAAATCGAAATTGCAAAAAAAGCTGGCGTTGATTATAAAAAAATCATATGGAATGGCCCAGTTAAATCTTTGAATACAATGGAATGCTTCCTTGTTTCCGGGGGTACTATTAATATAGATAATAAATATGAATTTTTACAAATATTAGATATAGCGAACAAACATAATAGTTCGAAAATCAACATTGGTATTCGTTGTAATTATGATATAGGGGATGATGTTGTTTCTCGCTTTGGCTTTGATGTTGACGGGGAAGATATTTATTTTGTGTTAGAGGAAATAAAAAAACATAAAAATATATGCCTATTAAATCTTCAAGTTCATTTTGCTAAAAGACATCTTAAGTATTGGCCTGCAAAAGTTGATGGGATTTTAAATTTTTATAATAAAGTGATATCAGAGTATAATATTTATCCCAAATATTTAGATTTGGGCGGCGGAATTTCCGGAGAAATGCCTGACAATATCCGTGAACAGTTAAATATTGAATCTTTCTCGCTTGATGATTATGCAAGGATAATAGCAAAAAGATTTAATGATTATTTTGTTGATAAAGATAATAAACCTTGGCTTTTCATTGAGCCCGGGACTGCAGTTGCTGCTGATTGCATGAGATATGTTTGTAAAGTAGAATCAATAAAAAAAATTCGTAATAAAACGATTATTAATACAAATGGATCTCAAAAAAATATAAGTATGGGTTCTATAAACCCACCAATTGAAATTATATCTTCTGGTTCTAGCAATTATATAGTATCAAATGCTGATATTGCTGGTTATACATGTATTGAATCTGACTATTTATATAGGGATTTTAATGGTTCAATTGGTATTGGGGATTATATAGTTATAAATAATTGTGGATCTTATTCTGTTGTTATGAAACCTCCATTTATTTTTCCCAATGTTCCTGTGATAGATATTAGTTCGGGGGAGATTGTAGAAATTAAAAGAGCTGAAAAGGTCGAAGATATTTTTTGTACATATATAAATTTTTAAGGATGGAATGATTTATGAAATACCCGATTGATGAAAGACTGATATGGTTTAAAAATGATTTGGTTCCTATAAAAGATGCAAAAGTAATGATTTATTCACCTACAGCTCAATTTGGGCTGAATGTGTTTGAAGGTATTCCTTGTTATTGGAATAGTAATAACAATAAAATGTATGCTTTCAGATTAAATGATCATTATAATCGACTTATTAGATCGGCAAATCTATTACAAATAAAATGTGATATTAATGTGGGTGAAATGGGAGATGCGCTTGTGAAGGTTGTTAAAGAAAATGATTTTCATGAAGACTTAATTATTCGACAAACTTTATTTGTGGATGACTTTGGCTCTTGGAGAAGCGATGGCCCAACAGAAATGTCAGTCATACCTATTCCACGAAGCATAAATAATTCAGAATATAAAAAAGAGGGGTTAAATATTTGTGTTTCTTCATGGAGAAGAATAAGCGAAAATAATTTATCTCCGCGTATAAAATGTGGAGCAAATTATATAAATAGTAGAGTAGGGCAGCGCGAAGCAATCAGAAATGGCTATGATACTTGTCTTTTTCTAAATGAATTTGGAAAAATATCAGAAGGCCCTGGTAGTTGTTTATTTATTGTTAAAAATGATACTATAATCACGCCCGCCCTAACCGATTCTGTGCTTGAAAGCATTACGCGTGATACTGTAATTAAATTGTCTAAAGATTTGGGATTAAATGTGATTGAAAGAACTATAGACAGAACAGAGTTATACACAGCCGAAGAGGCTTTTTTATGCGGTTCGTCTATGGAAATATCTCCAATTAAAAGTATTGATGGATATAAATTAGTAAATTATAAGAATAATCAGCTGACTTCTGTTATCCATAAGTTATATCTTGAGGCTGCAAAACATCAAAATAATAGGTATTTGAATTGGACAACCGAGTTATAAATTGACTATGTTTATCATATGATTACTCATAAATTATTATAGGATTTGAAAAAAATATATAATTTAAAAGGATTTTTATGACAAAACCTATATTAAAAATCAAAGAAATAAATAATAAACTGTTTTCTACTGGTTTTTTTCATGTATTTGAAGGAAATGTAATCAACAAAATCATAGGATTTTTATGTAGTATTATTTTAGTTAGAATATTATCGAAAAATGAGTATGGTATATTTTCCTATGCGTGGAATATTTATAGTATTGTTTTTTTGTTCAGTGGACTAGGCGTTGAATCTGGTATGCTTCAACTTTTAAGCGAGAATGGAAAAGATACTGTTTATGTTAAAAAAATAAGCAAATTTGCGACAAGATTTGGGATTGTTTTTAATTTAGGCTTATCAATAGTATTAATAATTATTGGTTTATTTGCACCTTTAAAAATTGAAGGAAGTGGTAAACTTATTTGTTTTTTGTGCTTCTTGCCTGTTGTAAACTTTCTTTTAAATAATATTTATTGTTATTTTCGCTCATTAAAAAAAAATAAGGAATATGCAAAACTATCTGTAATAAACACTTTACTATATTTTATATTTACTGTTGGATTTGTTTTTTTGTTTAGGGAAATTGGATTAGTATTAGGTAATTATTTCTCTATGACTATTTCTTGCTTTATAGGAATAGTGATTTTTAAGGCTTACCTTTTGGGTTCGGATAATAATATAAATAATAATTTTGTGAAAGATTTATTAAGAATTGGTTTTATTTCAATGTTAATAAATGCTCTCTCTCAATTATTATATTTGTTGGATGTTTTTATTATTGGCATAATTGATCCTAATGAAACAATAATTGCAAGTTATAAAGTTGCAACTATGATTCCTTCTGCTTTGGCTTTTATTCCACAATCATTGGTTATTTATATATATCCGTATTTTGCAGAACATAAAAATGATAGTAATTGGTGTCTTAAAAGATATAAACAGGTAATATTAGGCATTGGCATTTTTAATTTTTTACTTTCAACTATTTTATTCTTTTTTGCACCTATTGTAATTAAAGCCATATTTGGTTCCCAATATATTGATTCCTTGATTGTGTTTCGGATATTGATTATTAATTATTTTATTTCTGGGACTTTTAGAATAATATCTGGAAATCTTTTAGTAACTCAAAGAAAACTGATATTTAATTTTTTTGAATCGGTTTTATCTAGTTTATTAAATATCGTAGCGGATTATTATTTTATTCAAATTTGGGGATCTATGGGTGCTGCGATTGCCACATTATTAGTTGTAGTTTTTTCAAGCACGTTAAGTAGTGTTTATCTCATTTATACCTTTAAAAATATCAAAAATTAGTTTTTCGATTTTGATATTTGTAAATATTTTAATTCTTGGTTTTGATTTATTGCATTATAATAGTTTTTTTTATAAAAAATCACAAGTTGGAAGGGAATAATAATGAAAAGAAAATTGATTAGCGTAATGATTCCTTGCTACAATGAGGTTGAAAATGTTGAGCCTATAAGTGAAGCTGTAATAGATGTTTTTGAAAAAGAGCTTCCAAATTATGATTATTATATTATGTTTATCGACAATGCCTCTACAGATGGTACCAGAGATAAACTTGAAAAGATGTGTGCTAAAAACAAAAAAATAAGAGTGATTTTTAATGTTACTAACTTTGGCCAGTTCAATTCTCCTTTTTATGGTATATGTCAGACCACTGGTGATTGCACTATCTCTATGGCCTGTGATTTCCAAGATCCGGTCGAACTTATTCCTACATTCGTAGAAGAGTGGGAAAAGGGACATAAGATTGTTAGTGCTATAAAGACTTCAAGCAAAGAACCGGCACCTATTTATCTTGCCAGAACTATATATTATAAACTAATCAAAAACATGTCTGATGTAAAAATGATTGAACATTTTACTGGCTTTGGACTATATGACAAAACTTTCGTTGCGATCATGAGAGAATTAAAAGATCCGATCCCATTTCTTCGTGGGGTGGTTGCTGAATATGGTGACGGATTTAACAGAACTACAGTTGAATTTGAACAACCTAAAAGAAAATATGGTAAAACAAAAAATAATTTCTATTCTTTGTATGATGCTGCAATGCTTTCTTTTACATCTTATACCAAAGTTGGATTAAGACTTGCTACTTTTATGGGATTTGGGTGTTCCGCTTTAAGTATAGTGATAGGGCTTGCATATTTGATTTTAAAACTAATTTTTTGGGATTTCTTTGCAATTGGTTATGCTCCAATTATGATTGGCGTATTTATGCTTGGCGGTATTCAACTTTGTTTTATAGGTTTTTTAGGAGAGTATATATTGAATATAAATACTAGAGTTATTAATAGACCTATTGTTGTTGAGGAAAGAAGAATTAATTTCGAAGAAATAAATGATAATTAATTAAAGGGGAATTAATTATGAAAGTAGTGATTCTTGCGGGCGGTTACGGAACTAGAATATCAGAAGAAAGTTATATGAAACCAAAGCCAATGGTTGAAATAGGTGGTATGCCTATTTTATGGCATATTATGAAGGAGTATTCTAATTACGGATTTAATGATTTCATTATATGCGCAGGTTATAAACAGCATATGATAAAAGAATGGTTTTCGGATTATTTTCTTCACAGAAGTGATATTACTTTTGATTATTCTAACGGTAGAAATGAACTTATAGTTCACAAAACCAAAATTGAACCATGGAAAGTCACTGTGTGTGATACCGGTTATAACACCATGACTGCCGGTCGTATTAAAAGAGTCCAAGATTATATTGGTGATGAAACTTTTATGCTTACTTATGGTGATGCTGTTTGCGATGTAGATATTAATAAACTTGTCGAGTTTCATAAAAGCCATGGTAAAATAGCCACCCTAACAGCCGTTTTACTCGAACAGCAGAAAGGCGTTCTGAATATAGGCGGTGACAATGCGGTTAAATCATTCCGTGAAAAGAACCTTGCGGATTCTGCTCCAATTAATGCAGGATATATGGTGCTAGATCCATCAGTATTTGATTACATTGAAGGCGATGATACTATTCTTGAAAAAGAACCCATGGAAAAACTTGTGGAGGATGGTCAGCTAATGTCTTATGTACATAAAGGTTATTGGCAGTGCATGGACAATTTAAGGGAAAAAGAAATGCTCGAAAAGTTGTGGGATACCGGAAATGCACCTTGGAAATCTTGGGAATAAATATTGTTGAGGTATTAAAGTGGGCAAATTCAAACTCCTTGATTGTACCCTTCGTGACGGGGCGTATATTGTTAACTCCATATTCGGGGATGTTTCAATCAAGGGATTAATTGATAAACTGAATAAAGCCAACATAGATATCATTGAATGTGGATGGCTAAAAAATGACGAGCATAAAAAGGACTCGTCTTTTTATCATGTTATTAGTGAAGTAAATGATTATGTTTTAAAGCCCAATCCTGATTGCAAATATGTCCTTATGATTGACTGGGACAGGTATGATATTA